>ENA-OFCI01000093-OFCI01000093.1-metagenomes-genome-assembly--contig:-NODE-93-length-54699-cov-31.050271_pt1 | contig 54699 bp, 47 predicted proteins | sample MGYA00153391_OFCI01 | MGnify analysis MGYA00153391
AAAAGTCTCTTATGTTCTTTTACCACATAATGTTACTATTTTGGAGATGTCTAATTTATAGATGATGCTGTCTACGCCAAGACACGCAAACGTTTAAATGACTTGCAGCGCGGAATTATCGAAGGAACGCTGAAGCGTCAAAAGTATGATGACATTGCAGAAAATTGTGGTTGTTCAGCGGGTCATGCTAAGGATGTCGGTTACGAGCTTTTGCAAATGTTATCTGATGTCTTTGATGAAGAAGTCGATAAAAAAAATCTTAAATCTGTCGTAGAACGGCAAGGTGCTCTAAATATTTCTTTGGGTGCTCGAAGCTTTAATAGTAATAATAATATAATCGGCTGTGTAAACATGGGTTCCGAAGAAACCACTCCTACCCCAGATGAAAGTCAGCCGGAAAATCCCGACTTGCAGGAGGGAAGCAAAAATCAAACTAAGATTGAAACAATAGATAAATTACGGCAGTTTGGCTTAAGCGATGAGCAAATTGCCGAAGCCCTAAATATACCTTTAGAGCAGGTTAAACAGGTGGAATTGGAGCAGTAAGTCTGTGCTATTTCCGAGCTCTTCGGTCACGGTTCTTGTTCCTCAAATAGGGATGGTATATCTCGGCGACCGCTAACTACACGAAGAATCTCTATGCCATCATCTAAAAGTCGGTAGAAGATGATGTAGCTATCCAAAGGCAAACCTCGCAAGTTGGGACGTATTTCTATATAACTCCTGCCTAAATTAGGAAAGTTGACCAATTGTTGGCAGCGACGCGAAAAATCTTGAAAAAAGCGCTCACCGGCTTCGATGTTGTTAGTAGTGAAATAATAATCAGTAATTTCGTTTATGTCTTGGCTGGCAAGAACGTTGATGAGATAGCGTTTCATTGTTGAGTCTCGCGCGCTTGCCGGAAACGATCCAAAATTCCTGCAATGAAGGTTTCGCCATCAATCGGTGGAGTATGTTCGGACATGGCAACCGCAGCATCTATCTTAACTCGTACAGCATCGATCCATTGGCGATCGGCACGATCGTATTCATCTAACAATCGCAAAGCGACTTCCAGCACTTCTTCGGCAGAGCCATATTTACCAGTTTGCAGTTTAGTCTGAATGAATATCTCTTGGGTTTTCGTCAGGGTAATGCTCATAATATTGATTTATCTGTTTGCTCTAATTATATCGCGTCGATAGCACTATACGAAATCCGCTCTCTTCTCTTCAGTCCTCCTCTGCTCGGACTTGGTTTGACAAGAAGCAATTTCAATTGCCTGGTGACTGACAAATTAGCAGCAGGGAAAGAGGAATCTTCGTCTGTGGATGTATCGGTTCCTGGAATTCACAGATTCTCCAGCCCGATTCTGATACTTGTTGAAACCACGAACTAACTGTGCGAAAATACCACGGCATCGGTTCTCGAAAAGCGCCGCCGAAGTTGTCGAAAGTCTCGATTTTCCATCCATCAACATAGGGCTGTTCCTGACGCGCTGTGAATGGATGAATTGTCTGGATTAACAGATGTCCGTCTGAGACTATTGCTTTGCGTAACGATCGCAATAAATCTCCAATTTCCTCACCAAGTAGCGAAAAATTGCACACGATCGCATCATAGGATTGACCGAGTATCCCTGGATCGGCAATAATGTCATCGTACCCGATCGCCCGAAAGCAACCGCCTCCTTTCAAAATAGCTCGATCGATCAAAGTAGCGCAACCATCAACTCCGACAACCTCAACACCACGGTTTGCTAGGGCGCGCGTCAGCCAACCTTCACCGCATCCAACATCCAGCACTCGCCGAGGCCCATAGCGCATCACTGCTTGCAGAATAGCCTCGTCCGTTGCTGCGCGACGACTTTCGATCTGGTTTTGGTCGATCGCGTGTATCCAAGCGTCAGCATTAGCCTCCCAACTTTGTTGAATTTGTTGTTCAGGGCGATCGAATTTCATGGTAATTCTATTCTTGGTACTAGGACTTACGAAGAAATCTGATTTTGAATCCGATTCTGCGTAAGTCCTGAGTATATGAAAACGAGTTCAAAAAGCGGGAGTTTTAAACCCATCGACCAACTACAACCCTCACCGTGCCATCTACCAAAATGTCCTCTTCTTCAACATGAAAACCCTCTGACTGCACTGCTGCCATTAAACTTTTGTGTGCGTATTTTTGACTAATTGAATTAACAAATTCTTGCTGGTTAATTCGAGCGCCCCAAAAATCCGCCACCAATTCGTAATCTTCTCCGCTGCGGCGAAAACCCAAATCGTAACCGTTGGATTGCCGAATCACGTACTCGGCATTAATTTTGTCGCCCCGATAACCCCGCACCTGCACGTTGGACTCTACTTGATAACCCAACTCTTCCAACACTTGATGCAGTAGTTCGCCGTTGTTGATCTGAACCTTAATCGTTGTGAAGTGTGACATATCACTTTCGGATTTTTGTGTGAAACGCTAATTTGATTATAATAGCATAAATACCAATAGTCAATAAATTAGAACTTCCGCTCTTCAACCCGGTTTTAGCGTGACCGAACCGCAGAAACTCGGTGAGTCACCGTTTAGTGTTCAGCGTCCTATAATTGCCAAATCTTAACTTTTGAATTGATATCATGTCCGACAATTCTAACCAACCCAGAGAATATGATGCCGTCCTCGGCGGTCAAAGTCAAATCCCGATCGCCGCTGCTGTTTTGGGAGGCATCGCCGGGGTCAAGCAGCGCTTGAACAGTCCTAGTATCGAGCCGCGCATTGCCGCCGTTAAAGATGCTCCTAAATATGGAGACGCAGGTTTAAATTTAGCAATTCAAGCGCTACTCGATCCGGCCCCCGAAGTGCAGCGAGTTGCTTATTTGATTTTGCGACCGAGGAGAGAAACTCTAGTCCGCGAAGCTTTAAAACAATTCGTACCTTACCAGTTGTTTGACTGCATTCGTACTGTGAAAACTGGGACAAATGTGGCGATTAGTCCCGGAGGCGATCGCACGGCGAGTTTGCACGGTAAAACAATTAGAATTTGCGATTTAGAGACAGGACAAATACTCTATACTGCTGATAAGTATCTGCGAGCTAAAGAAACTTTTGTGCTGTGCCAAGAAACTGAGGTTTTTGTCAGAAGCAGAAATACTCCTAAACATCGTGCGATCGATATTTGGCACGCAGGAGAATTGCGCTATACTTGCCTCGGACATGAAGCAGAAATTACCGCAATTGCGATCGATCCCGAAAGTCAAGTTATCGCTACTGGTTCGGCAGATATTACTATCAAAATTTGGAACTTAGAAACGGGAAAGTTAATCTGTACTTTTGGCAGTCTTTTAACTTGGAAAGCTCACAAAGCCGGAATTGCGAGTCTGGCTTTTAGCCCGATCGCACAAACTCTCGCTAGCAGCAGTTCTGACGGTACAATTAAACTGTGGAACCTCCGCAGCAGAGAATGTTCCCAAACAATTAAAGGTTATGCGAATTGTCTGGCTTTTAGTCCAAACGGGCAGACTTTGGCGGCTGGTGGCTGGGACAGAAATATTAAACTGTTGCAGCTATCAAATCCAGATAATCCAGTAATTTTGGCCGGGCATTTTAACTCCATAAATGCGATCGCCTTTAGTTCCGATGGAGGCACTGTTGTTAGTGCTAGTGCGGATGGTAATATCAAATTTTGGAATGCCAGTATCGGCGAACATATTCACACTCTTAGCGGACATCAAAGCTCTGTTACTTGTCTTGATTTTAGTAGCGATGGTGAAACTCTAATCAGCGGCAGTTTAGACAAAACTGTCAAAATTTGGGGAGTTAATTGAAGGAAGAAGGAAGAAGGAAGAAGGAAGAAGGAAGAGGGAAGAAGAGGCAATAATACCGTAGTGGTAAGGTGCGCAGTGCGCACCCTACATAATTAGTGCAAGCACGTTCTAACCTAACCATTGAGAGCGTTGGTCTGATTACTGGGTGCGTGAATATACGCAAACCAATATAATAACTTTATAATTGTATGTCTTGTGCAAGCCGAAAATTGCAAAACTTTTTTTTGCAAAGCTACACATACTTACCGTAAAACTACCTACTTGGAGGCATTATTCAGCTTATTGTCAATTTCTGAACAGTCGCCAGAAAGCCTGAGCGAGCCGCAATTCCTGAATCCTTTAAACTAGCTTTCAACTATCGCATCTTGCTCGGATGAGTATCGCAGCGAACGTAATATTTCACTTAAAAAGTTTATGCTTAAAAAATAGGCTGCGGTTAAATATACAGTGCCTCCGAAAGTAACCATGTCACACTGCAATCAATCCATCTGTCGATCGCGCAATCGCGCCGAAATGTGCGACACTGCTGCTAGCTTGCAGCTAAAAGCCGATCGACTAACGGTAGAATTAAACGACACCCGCGCGAAACTTCAGGCAGAAATCGATCGGCTGAAACAAGCTAACGCAACCCTCCACGCCGCAGTCAGTTGTGCTTCGATGTTCCTGTGGGCAACAGACAAAGACGGCAGGTTAACCCTTGCAGCAGGCAAAGAATTAGAAAATTTGGGACTCGAACCCGGTGAGACTGTTGGGTTGTCGATTTTTGAAGTTTACAGCAGCCAGCCGGATATCTTAGAAAATATTGCCGGGGTACTAGCAGGAAACGATCGCACTTGGAATGCTCAAAACGGGGATTTTATGCACAAAGTTCGATCGACAGCACTGCGAAATAGCAACGGCGAAGTTGTCGGGGCGGTCGGTGTTTCTACTGACATTACCGAGCGCGATCGAGCTTTCTTCACTCTAAAAACCGTAAATCAAGAATTAGAAAAAAAACTTCAGCAGCAAGCCCTAGTCTTGAATGCAGCCCTTGCTGACAGCGAAAAAAAGTACCGCAACCTCGTAGAAACTTCCCAAGAATTGATTTGGTCGATCGACATTCAAGGCCTTTTAACTTTTGTCAATTCCGCCGCCAAACGCATCTACGGTTACGAACCGCCCGAAATGATCGGCCGCCGCTTTAGCGAGTTTCTGGTTCCCGAACAAAAAACCAGCCAAATAGAAATATTTGCGCAATTTTTAGCAAGAAGCTGCATTCAGCCGCACACCGCTAATTCTCCTTACGAAACAGTACACATCCGCAAAGATGGCAGTCCCGTCCATCTGCGGATCAACAGCATCGTCAACCAAGCTGAAAACGGCACTATATTAGGTTTATGCGGAACGGCTACAGATATTAGCGATCGCAAGCGATCGGAAGAAGCACTACAAAAAGCTACAGACCAACTTCGTGCCGTCTTAGATGCCGTCCCCGGGCTGATTTCTTGGATTAGTTCAGATTTGCGGTATATCGGAGTCAACCAGCACTTAGCAACCTCCTTCAAACAAACTCCTGAAAGCTTTGTCGGTCAAGAAATTAACTTTCTCGACAAAGGCTCGACATTTGGACAATTGATCCGCAACTTTTTTGACAGTTCATCTCAGCAAAGCTGGCAAGAAATAGACGTAGAAATTAACGGCTGCATCCGCAATTATTTGATAGTTTTACAGAAATATCATCAGGGAACCGCAGCAGTTTCTGTGGGAATAGACATTACCGATCGCAAGCACGCCGAAGCTCAAAAAACTAAATTAATCGCTTCTCTGCAAGAGTCCGAACGCAAATTTCGCAGCCTTTATGAAGCCACAAGCGACGCAGTAATGTTGCTTGACGAAAACGAGTTTTTTGACTGCAACCCCGCTACTTTAAAAATATTTGGCTGTAGCAACAAAAAAGAATTTTACGGCAAACATCCGAGCGAATTTTCCCCGCCATTTCAGCCTAACGGACAAGATTCAGCCAGTTTAGCGACCGAGAGAATGAACGCAGCAATGCAAACAGGTAGCTGTCGATTTGACTGGGTACACAAACGGCTCGACGGTTCCGAGTTTTCCGCAGAAGTTCTGTTAAACGCAATGGAAATTAACGGACAAAAATTTCTCCAAGCAGTAGTACGCGACATTACAGATCGCAAACGGGATGAGGAGCAAATCAAAGCCTCCCTCGCGGAAAAAGAAGTCCTCCTCAAAGAAATTCACCATCGTGTCAAAAACAACCTCCAAGTTATTTCTAGTTTACTGAAACTTCAGTCCCGCTACATCCAAGATGACCGCGTTATAGAAATGCTCAAAGAAAGTCAAAATAGAGTCAGGTCAATGGCCCTGGTTCACGAACAATTATATCAATCCAAAGACTTGTCAGACATTGACTTTGCTGAATATATCCAAAATCTATCCCACAATTTATTTCAAGCTTATGAAATTCATGCAGAAGGCATCAAGTTAGAAACAAATATTGCCCCATGTTCGCTAAATATTGATACGGCAGTTCCTTGCGGACTAATTATCAATGAGCTGGTGACAAATTCTCTTAAGTATGCTTTTGGAGAAATTCAAGGTAAGATTAAAATAGATTTCAATTTAGATAATAACAGGGTTTGCGTGCTAACGGTGAGCGACAGCGGAATTGGTTTTCCTCAAGACTTAGATTATCGAAATTCCCGAACTTTGGGTTTGCGGCTCGTCGGGTCTTTGGTCAAGCAAATTTGAGGAACAATAGAACTGTTAGAAACGACCGGGACGAGTTTTCAAATAATATTTTCTAAGCCAAAATCTGACTCTGAGGAGACAAGTTAATGCCCAATAGAAAAATCCTGATAGTTGAAGACGAAAGCATCATTGCAGAAGATATGTCTGATAGTTTAATATCTCTCGGATACCGAGTGACTGATATTGTTTATTCTGGAGAAGAAGCTATTCTGTCGGTAGCCGAATCGCGGCCAGATTTAGTGTTAATGGATGTTAATTTGCAAGGAGAAATTGACGGAATTACAGCAGCCGAAGAGATCCGATCGCGATTTCAGATCCCGGTAGTTTATCTGACAGCTTATGCTGACGAAAATACTTTGCGGCGCGTCAATTCGACCAAGCCTTTCGGCTATATTGTAAAACCCTTTGAGGAAAAAAACCTGCATACAACTATTCAATTAGCTCTCCACCGGCATCAGTACGACTGCTTGACAAATTTGCCAAATCGTTCGCTGTTGCGAGAGCAGCTAAATCAGGTATTAGACAAGCAAAAAGAATTGCCAGGAATGATACCGATCGTCACTCTCAGTTTAGATAGAATTAACCGGATTAACAGTACCTTGGGACACGATACCGGCGACTCCGTGCTTTGCATTATTGGTCAGCGGCTGAGTAACTGCACGGAGAATATCAAGATTCTGGCTCGTTTGGAAGCTGCCGAATTTGCAATTGTTCTCGAACCAGTTGCGACAAAACAGGATGCTGCTAAGATTGCTCAAAACATTTTAGATATTGTAGCTCAACCGATGACTGTCAAAGGCTCGGAACTTTACGTGACGGCAAGTATCGGGATTTGTTTATCTCCGGGCGACGGTAGCGATGCAGATGAATTGCTGAAAAATGCTTATACAGCTATGTATGATTCTCAGCAACAAGGAGGCAACAAATATCAATTTTACACAGCCAAAGTCGCTAATAGTTCCATCAATCAATTCACTCAAGAAACTTGTCTTCGCAATGCTTTAAAACGGTCAGAATTTGAGGTTTACTATGAGCCTCAAATAGAAATCAAAACAGGAAAAATTATTGGTGCTGAGGCTTTGGTGCGCTGGAATCATCCAAAAAGGGGCAGAGTTTCCCCGGGGGAATTTATTCCAATGGCTGAAGAAATGGGCTTGATTGCACCGCTGGGCGAATGGGTGTTAGAGACTGCTTGCAGGCAAACTAAAACTTGGCAAACAGAGGGTTTGCCTCCGTTGCGGATAGCAGTCAACCTATCCGCCCGCCAGTTTGAATCCAAAAATTTGACGGAGAGAGTCATCCAGATATTGACAGAAACTAATCTCGATCCTAAATGTCTGGAATTAGAGTTGACGGAAGGTTTAATTTTGCAAGATGAAACGGCAGCAACTCAAGCTTTTACGGTGTGGAAAAGTATGGGGATTAGGATAGCCATTGATGATTTTGGAACGGGGTATTCTTCTTTGAGTTATCCGAAACGTTTTGCATTTGATGCGCTCAAGATTGACAAGAGTTTTATTCGTGATATTGCAGACGATCGCCAAAATGCAGCAATTACGATCGCGATTATTCAAATGGCACACTCGATGAACCTGACTGTGATTGGTGAGGGAGTTGAAAATGAGCGGGAACTTGCTTTTTTGTGCGCGCACGAGTGTGATGAAATTCAAGGTCATTTTTTCAGTCAGGCTTTGCCAAGGGCTGAGTTTGAAGCGCTGCTGAAAAGCGATAAGTGCTGGGAGTTATAGGGAAATTGGGCATTGGGAATTGGGCATTGGGCATTTTTCCTAATCAGATCAATTCCGATTGCATCGGAATGATATAAACCGAGGAGATGGAGGAGACGGCAGTGCCGTGTCCCTACAATTGATCGCGGTAGGGACACGGCACTGCCGTCTCCTCTCCTCTATATCAATTCCGATTGGACTCAGACATGATAAGTCGGACACTGCCGTTTCTTGCGCAATGAATCGGGGTAGGGAAACGGCACTGCCGTGTCCTGATTTTGGGTAATATTAATTCCGATGCTACCGGATTTGATATGACTACTGACTAATGATGCGATCGACTAACCAGTGGCCCAGCCACAGCCCGAAACCGGAAGTAGCCACTAACATGATAAATGTGTAGAATCCGCCGCCGATGGCGATCGATCTTTCAGCAGCTACCATCCGCGCCACAACTCCCGAAATAATCCCGATCGCCGCCCAAGCCCCATAAACAGTCTTAGATCCGGCGATGGCCAAGGCGATGCCCAAAGCCTCCGAGCCCGCCCCAGCCAAAACCCCCGCCCACGCCCCAATCCCCAGCCCGATCGCACCTCCGATCCCGACTGGGCCTCCAGAATTCACGCCTAGTTCCGCCATCAGCCCGCACGTCAAGCCCACAATCGCCCAACACACCGCGGCCACCAACGCTTTCGCCCAATTCCCAGAAGCAGTTCCAGCCATCAATCCCACCACTGTCGCCACTCCACCCGCCCCCAAAACTACAGCCACGGCCCGAGACTCCGCCTCGGAACTGGCGATCGCCCCCAAACCAGCTCCAACTAGCGCCCAGACAGCCCCTGTGATCATTCCTCCGGCCTGAAAACCAGCGATCGCACCCCCCACAGCCCCAGCCAAAACCAACGCCGCCAGCCACACTCTAGGCGTTGCCGCACCCTCCGCCAGTAAAATCGCGGCCCACAACCAATCTGCGCCACAGATTAAAGTCCACATCCATAGAGGGGCGTCTAATACAGTCAAAATCCAACCAGTCAAAGCGTAACTCGCCACGGCGATTAACAGCGGGCCCCAAGGAAAGATGGAATATTGTTGAGATGGACGCGGTTTTGAGTATTGAGTGGGAAATTCTTTTTGCCTTTTCGGGGTCAGGTTTGAATAGTTTTGAGATCGCCGCGCTTCCCTCGCGACGCTGCGCCCTGGTTGCTTTTTTCCCCGCCGCACTTGCGGATTTTGAGTTGTAAATCTTTGCTTGTTTTTCGCGTTTTTTTGAGTGGTAAATTTTGGGGAGGCGGCTTTGGGGCGAGTTTTGCTGCGTGAAGAACCGCCCCTGCTGGCTGATTTTCCTGAACGCCTTCTGAGGGGTTTTTCTGGCGACGAGGGTGGTGGCTGCTGAAACTGTTGGTCGATCGACCTCGATTCCCCCTGACTCAGAAATAACACCAACTGTTCGTAAGCTTGATTGATTTCTGTTAATCTTTGTTGAGCTTTTTGTTGCAGGCGATCGTTATGTGCAAACCGATCGGGATGCCACACAAACGCTAAATCTCTGTAAGCGCGCTTAATTTCTTCTAAGGAAGCCCCAGGCTCAATTTCGAGGAGTTCGTAGCATCGATTAATGTCAGCCATAGCTTCGATCGGCTGGTGTTCATAAATTGGCGATCGTACATAATATCTTCTACCATTCTGAGCCAAGCTGCACATTTAGCCGATCGGTCATCCTTGCGGTCGATCGATGCAGACTGACAAATGAGTAGAATAAGAAAATCCTTTCGTGCGATCGCCATCAGTGCCAGTGTCCGAAAATCAAGCTCCCACCTTCATCTTAGTTGACGGCCACTCCCTGGCCTTTCGCTCCTACTTCGCCTTTGCCAAAGGGCGGGATGGCGGTTTGCGAACTAGCACCGGCATTCCCACGAGCGTCTGTTTTGGCTTTCTCAAGTCGCTGCTGGAAGTAATGGCGGCTTACGATCCCCAGTACATGGCGATCGCCTTTGACCTCGCCACGCCCACATTTCGCCACGAAGCAGACGAAACTTACAAAGCCGGTCGCCCCGAAACACCGGAAGATTTTAAGCCGGATCTCAAAAACCTGCAAGAACTGCTCACCTATTTGAATTTACCAGCAATCACCGCTCCCGGCTACGAGGCAGACGATGTTTTGGGAACTTTGACCAAAAAAGCCAGCGCGGCGGGTTATCGGGTCAAAATCCTCACGGGCGATCGAGATTTGTTTCAATTAGTAGACACTGCAAAACAAATCAGCGTATTATATTTGAGTACGGATGAACTTAGGCGATCGGGCAAAGGGAAATCCCAAGAATACGGCCCGGAAGCAGTCAAAGAAAAACTCGGAATTATACCGGAACAAGTAATAGATTACAAAGCTTTGTGCGGCGACAAATCCGACAACATTCCCGGAGTCAAAGGCATCGGCGACAAAACCGCCCTGCAATTACTGGAAGCTTACAATTCCCTCGACGGAATTTATGCAGCCATCGACGAGATTAAAGGCGCAACTAAGAAAAAGTTAGAAGAAGGCAAAGAAGCAGCCTATCATTCTCAACGCATGGCGACAATTATTCAAGACGTGCCCTTAGAAATTAACTTAGAAGATTGTCAGTTGATCGGATTTGACGAAGCAGCCTTAATTCCGATGCTCGAAAAGTTGGAATTTAAAACATTTTTAACCAAAGTTAAACAAATTCAAAAGCGTTTTGGCGGCGTAGAAGAGAAGGAAGAACAAGAAGAAGAATCCTCGTTCCAAGGCTCTGCCAGGGAACGCATATCCAGAGGCTCTGCCTCGTCTGAAAACGCTGTAGAAAATCTACCGAGAAAGGCTGTAGAAGAGCCATTGGAGGGTGCAAAAGAGCCATTGGAACAAGTCGGGCAAGATGCCCACTCCACAATCAATTCCTCCGAAGATGAAGCATCAGCTTTCTTCACTTTTGCAGAAACTCAAGCCGCCCAGCAAGCAAACCAATTACCAATCAAACCCCGGATTATTCAAACAATAGAACAGTTAAACGAATTAGTCGAACTGCTACAAACCTGCACCGACAAAGCCTCACCCGTGGCGTGGGATACCGAAACCACCGCCCTCGAAGCACGAGACGCCGAATTAGTCGGAATTGGCTGTTGTTGGGGAATCGGCGAACAAGATTTAGCCTATATTCCCACCGGGCACAAAACGGGCAAAAACTTGGACAAAGCCACCGTTTTAAATGCTTTGCGCCCGATTTTGGAGAGTGAGAATTATCCCAAGGCGCTGCAAAATGCTAAATTTGATCGATCGATCCTGCGCTGTCAAGGAATCAAACTAGCAGGAGTCGTCTTCGACACCATGCTAGCCAGTTATGTACTCAATCCCGAAACCAGCCACAGCCTCAGCGAATTGTCAAGAAAATACTTAGGCATTGTCGCCAAAAGTTACAAAGAATTAGTAGCGAAAAACAAAACAATTGCTGACATCAGCATTCCCGAAGTAGCTAAATACTGCGGCATGGATGTCCACACCACATTTGCCTTAGTAGAAAAACTTAAAGCCGAATTGGATCAAGCTGATGAAGCTAGCTTTCCCGGAAAAACTTTGCACGAGTTACTGCTGAAAGTTGAACAACCCTTAGAACCAATTTTAGCAGAAATGGAATACTGCGGAATTCGGATTGATTCAGCTTATCTCAATACCCTCTCGCAAGAGCTAGAAACCAAATTAGCCGAACTCGAAGAAAATACCTATGAAGCAGCGGGGAGAAAGTTCAACTTAGGTTCACCAAAACAACTCAGTGAAATCTTGTTAGAAAAAATTCCCGATGAATTTCAGAAGAAGTCTCGCAAAACAAAAACGGGATATTCTACTGATGCCGCTGTTTTGGATAAATTGCAAGGAGACCATCCGATTGTAGACGATTTGTTAGAACACCGCACATTATCCAAGTTAAAATCAACTTATGTCGATGCTTTGCCGCAGTTAGTGCGTGCAGATACCGGGCGAGTGCATACAGATTTCAACCAAGCTGCAACTGGTACGGGAAGGCTTTCTTCTTCCAATCCTAACTTGCAAAATATTCCCATCCGCACCGAATTTTCGCGGCAAATTCGCAAAGCTTTTTTACCACAAGCAGGTTGGCTGATGGTGTCGGCTGACTATTCTCAAATCGAACTGCGAATTTTGGCTCATTTGAGTCAAGAACCTGTGTTAATCGAAGCTTACCAAAATAACCGAGATGTGCATACTCTCACAGCTCAACTGCTGTTTGAAAAAGAGGAAGTCACAGCGGATGAAAGACGGTTTGGCAAAACGATTAATTTTGGGGTAGTTTATGGTATGGGAGCGATCAAGTTTGGTCGATCGATGGGTAAGACTTCCAAAGATGGCAAAGAGTTTATTGCGAAATTCAACCAACGCTACAGCAAAGTCTTTGAATTTTTGGAGAACGTCAAAAAAGAGGCGATCGCCCTTGGCTATGTTACCACAATTCTCGGCCGCCGCCGCTACCTAACATTCGACAAAAATGGCAGCCTCCAGCGCTTAAAAGGCAAAAATCCCCAAGACATTCACTCCGAACAACTGGCGCGCTTAAGCAGAGATGACGCCCAATCTTTGCGCGCCGCCGCCAATGCTCCCATCCAAGGCTCCAGTGCTGATATCATTAAACTTGCCATGATTGAGGTACAGAAAATTTTGCAAAACTATCAGGCGCGGCTGCTGCTGCAAGTTCACGATGAATTAATCTTTGAAGTCCCTCCCGACGAATGGGAAGAATTGCAGCCAAAAATTAGAACTGCGATGGAAAATGCTCTGCCGCTTAGCGTACCGCTGACAGTTGACATTCACGCAGGGCAAAATTGGATGGAAACAAAATAGATAGCAAGTACCTGAATTTTGGGAGAAAAAATTAAGATTATGGCAGCAGAATCACTACCTTCATGGCAGCAGTTAAATGAGTTAAAAAAACGCGCCGCCGATTTACAATTGCGCTTTGCTCGCTCAGCTCAAAAAATGCAATCTGAGGGGACTCCTTTCTCTCAAACCCTGGTTGAAGAATTAGCCACCTACCGCCAAGATTTCAATCAACTGCGGAGAAAAGTACAGAAATTTTTTAGCCCAAAAGAGATACTTCCGGAGAATACTTCTCTACAAGATATGGAAAAGTTGCTGCTAACAGCAGAAGTAGCACAAATCCCTGTTTGGCATCACTGCATTGATTTAGGTTGCGGAGTCATAACTCCGGGCGGCGGCAAAACTTCTTCTCCTCAAACCGAACAGAAAATTGGACTTCCTGAAAGTTTAGCAGGAATGACTATTTTAGATGTCGGTGCTTGGGATGGATTCTACTCTTTTGCAGCCGAAAAGCGCGGGGCTAAGCGCGTTTTGGCGACTGATTCTTTTGTTTGGCAATCCCCCGATGTTGGCAAAGGAGGATTTGAACTGGCGCGCAGAGTGCTCAAGTCTCAAGTTGAAGATATGGAGATAGACGTGCTCGACCTTTCGCCGGAGAAAGTTGGGGTTTTTGATTTGGTTTTGTTGTTGGGAGTGCTTTACCATATGAGGCATCCGCTACTGGCTCTCGATCGAGTTTTCAGTGTCACCGGCAAACAGTTAATATTAGAAACTCACGTTGATATGCTCGATTGTCAAAGACCGGCAGCGGCGTTTTACTCCGGCCGCGAACTGAACAATGACCCAACGAATTGGTTCGGGCCAAATCCTCTGGCGGTGAAAGGGATGCTGGAAAGTGCAGGATTCCGCGACATCAAAGTTGTTAATACTTCGCAGGCTAGCGGTACGTGCGCCCGGATGGTTTTTCACGCTTGGCGGTAGGGGAAAATTTAAAATGCGGCACAGCTTAATTAAACTCACCGCACAAATGTAAACTAATAGACAGATAGAAATATGAGCAAAACTCAAACCGCCATTTTCCCAAAAATAAAAAGCTTAAGTGCAGCAATTATGCTATTGCTACTATTTGGATGTCCGCAAAAGTTAGCAGCCAATAACTATGCCGTAAAGCGAGTTAGCGACGGCGACACCTTGGTCGCCAGCGATAGCGCAGGAAAAGAGATTAAAGTGCGTTTTGCTTGTGTAGATGCACCGGAAATCGCGCACACAAATGCTGAAAAAAATAGCAAAGTATCAGCACAAAAGAATCAATTCAAGTGGGGAAATCAAGCGTTGCAAAGAACACAGCAGCTAGTGAAAGAAGGAGGTGGTAGAGTAGTTTTGACAGTCACTGATACTGACCGCTATGGTCGCCAAGTCAGCGAAATTCGCTTACCAAACGGCACATTCGTGCAAGAAGTTTTGACCCGCGAAGGACTGGCAATGGTTTACCGCCCTTACTTAAAAAACTGTCCGAGTGCCAGTGTTCTGGAACAAGCCGAAGCCGAAGCTAAGAAAAGCAAGCGCGGCGTTTGGGGAGACTCTAAATTTGTGCCAGCTTGGGATTTTCGTAAAAAATGATTTAGTCATTAGTTATTAGTTATTTGTGAGGGTTTATCAATGCCAATTAGTGTAAACTTAACGTCAAACGTAATACCAATCTGGTGTTTGATGATTAGGGCCAGATCCCCCCTAGCCCCACTTAATAAGGGGGGGACAAGATTCTTCTCAAAGTCCCCCTTCTCAAGGGGGATTTAGGGGGATCTGGACTCGACTACAAGCGACATTTATTATGGGTTTCAGTCTTAAGTTGACACGATAACCAGTTTTTCATGCCCCATGCCCAATTCCCAATTCCCAACAAATGTGATAGGCTCCAGATAAACGAATAGATTGTTGGCAAAAATGGTCTATTGCAATCACCCAAAAATTTACAGGGGACATCAATGAATATCAAAAATCTAGTTATTTCCGGCCTAGTCTTGCTCCTCGGTACTGCAATCGTAGGGAAAGCTATTGCTCAAGAACTCACAGAGGAGCAAAAGACTGTTACTTGTCGCTTGAAAACAGAAGTTGACCAACGGAAAAGTAATGGTCAAAAATTGGTTTTTGTGCCATTGCTAGGCACTGTCCGCAAGCAAGTTTCATCTCCTTTTAGAGCGACGCTACATCCTAATATGGAGTATACTTTTGTTGCTACTTGTGACGGAAATTGTCAGGATTTAAAGCTAACCCTCAAGGATGCGAACAGGATGGAAATCGCTGGGAGTCAAAAGACAGGCGAACTTGCGACAATCTCTTTTACTCCCCCGTCCCAAGGTGAATATGAAATCACTGCTAAACCGGGTGAATGTAAGAAGGCAGAGGGTTGCAGTTTTGGTATGGGAATTTTCGTTCCAGCAAGTGCTAGCGTACCTAATGCTTCAAAAATTCCTGCTGAAATAGCACAATTTCGAGTCTGCCAGTAGAGGAGATGTTATAACAATTTTTAAGCTCATCCCCTGCGCTACATTGCGGGGGATTTCACATTCACAATAAATAGTCAACGGTTAACAGTCAACGGTTAACAGTTAACTGCACCCATAACTTCCCCAAACTGCCTGTGTCGATCGAGCTGTGGAACCCTGCAAAGACCCCATCACTAGCAACATCGGCCTCTACGTCATAACTTTCTTTACCATTAGGCAGGCATCAATTAGAATATAGATAGTGCCTTTCAAAGGTGATGAGTACATTGCCCCATGTCTTTAACCTTAGCCTTGAAAAATCAACTCCAGAACCCTCCTCAAAAAGGGTTGAAAAATCTGTTCAGCCGCTTGGGTATCAGGCAGAAAATCGGCTGCGGATATGCCTTGGTCATTGGTATTGCGATTTTGGGTGCTGTGGCGGGACGGGGAGTAGAATCCTATCACAAACAGCAAGTTAGAGAAAAACTAGCGATCGACCGAGAGAAAGCGGAAATCCTGACCAATCTCAATAATACGGTGCAGGAAGTCAGAATTCACCAGCAAGAACTGGCGAGTCTAACCGCAAAACCGGAAATTTTCGATCGCGAACGCTTGGAATTCCTGACTCGCGTTGCTCAGATGAGCGGACAACTCGAACAACTCCAAACCCTACCACCGACGAACAATCCCGAGGTTGCTAAAGACTACGAACTGTTGCAACAGTTTGCTGAAGTCAACGTCAAGACTGTAGAATCATACTTTCAACAAGTACAAAAATTGTTAGCGAATGCAAAAATATCTGGTTTGAATCCGAAGCAGCGGCAGGCTTTCGGGCGGAACTTAAACAATTTTACGACTGGTGAAACCGCTTTTAAACTCGAAAAGTTTTCGCTGGATTCAGCCCAACTCGCCGGCAACTTTCGCGATCGAGTAGACGAGGCATTTAGAACTTACGAGAAAGCAGAAAAACTCGGAACTCTAATTCTCGTTTGCTCTCTGTTGATATCAGCCGCGATCGCAGCAATGCTAGCAGCATACACCAGTGCGGCGATCGCCCGTCCCCTAGAAGCTACCACTCTGATCACTCAACGAGTTACCGAAGAATCAAACTTTGATTTGCAAGTACCCGTCACTACCTCCGACGAAGTGGGAATGCTAGCAACTTCTCTCAACGAACTGATTCAGAGGGTAGCAGAATATACAGAAGATTTGCACGAAGCGAAAGTAGCAGCCGAAGCTGCCAACCGCTCCAAAAGTGCGTTTCTGGCTAACATGAGCCACGAACTCCGTACCCCCCTCAATGCCATCATCAACTACAGCGAAATGCTGCAAGAAGATGCTCAAGATTCCGGTTCTGAAGACTTTCTTCCCGACTTAGAAAAGATTCAAACCGCAGGCAAACATTTGCTGGACATGATTAGCGACATCCTCGATATTTCTAAAATTGAAGCCGGTCACGTCACCCTTTATTTAGAAAACTTCGACGTAGCAACCATGATTGAAGAAGTGATGACTACGGCTCAACCGCTAGTAGAAAAAAAAGGCAATGCTTTAGCACTAAAAACCAAAGGCGAACTCGGTACAATGTACGCTGACCAGCCAAAAGTGCGGCAAATCCTCCTCAACTTGCTCAGTAATGCAGCTAAATTCACTGAATCAGGCGTCATTACAATTGGGATAGAAAGAATTCAAACTCAAAGAAAAAAATCAACTAAGTATAAGAAAAATAATGATGAAACTTTATCGGCTCCAACTTACAATTATCCAATTTTAATCTTTCAAGTCAGCGATACGGGAATTGGGATGACAGAGGAGCAATTAGAGCAGATATTTAAACCTTTTATTCAAGCTGATGCTTCGACTACCCGCAAGTATGGAGGTACGGGTTTGGGATTGACAATTAGTCAGCGTTTGTGTCAAATTCTCGGCGGCGAAATTAGCGTAGAAAGTCAGGATGGTAAAGGTTCTACTTTTACTGTCAGACTCCCGGAACGGGTGATTATGCAGGCATGAGGGATCAATCGCCCAAATTCGATCCTCTTCGAGGGCTCCGCTAACGGGCGATCCTCTTCGGGGGCTTCGCCAACGTATAATCGTAAATCAGTAAAATAGAAAGTGGAAAATGGAAAATGACTAACGGTCGCTCCGAACCCAATCCAGAAGACAACACCTCTAGGCACGCTGTAACGGAGCGCTGGCGGTGTAGGAAGATGCAGGAGAAGTACGGCTGGAAGTTGTTAGGAATAGAACGAACCGGAGACGACACCCTCAAGTACAATTGCGTATTTGAAGGCGAAACTCAGTTTCCCGACTATATGGACGACAAGGAGGAATAAGCAATGGGCAAGTACATCGTTTTTAGAGCTGATTTGACTGAAGAAGAAGGTGCAGAAAACAGATTGCTAGCGCATACAGGAATGCTGACTGACATTCTTGCCGAACACTTCGACTCTTCTAACCGACCAATTCCTCAACTGGGGTATAGATTTCCTGAATTTCACCGGATAGAAAAGTTTGCCGACCCCAAATTTCCCGCTGCGAACACCCACCGCCGAGTAGGAGACTGGGAAGTCGTCAGAGTTCAGACTTACTCGGAAGATTTACCTAGCAGCGATTTTGAGACAATTGTCGTGTGTTATTGCAGGTTCGCACCTGTAAATACTCCCCTCGAACCGATGCCACAGATTCAAGTTGCCCCCATGTTGCAGGAAACACAGGTTTAGAAGGCTTTTTTTCAAGGTTGAGTCCTACGGAAAACTCCTCAACACGCTTGATAAATGCAATTTCATGAAGGTTTATCTAATTAGTCGCGAAGTCAGGGCGGGTTTATGTAGATTGTTGGTGAGAATTAAAGATTGTTGATGAACCCGCCCTTACAAATATTGTGGTTAATTTACCGAAGATGATATTACTTCTATTCTGAATTATTAATCATTGCTCGACTTTATGAGATATCGCCCGCAATTAAACCGCCAGTGCAGAAGCAAAGGACGGAAATACCTATCTAAATGTAGCGGAATGCCGATCGCCCGATCGCCATTAACTCCCTACAATGACAATTATACGGGCGATCGAGCATTGGCCTCTATAGTATCGCTCTTTTAAAATTCAGGGAATTAAAATTTATGCAACCGAATAATCCGAACCAATTTACCGAAAAAGCCTGGGAAGCCCTCGCCCGCACCCCAGAAGTTGTCAAAGCAGCCCAGCAGCAGCAGCTAGAAAGCGAACACTTGATGAAAGCTTTGCTGGAACAAGAATCGGGACTTGCTATCAGCTTATTTAACAAAGCAGGGATACCATTAGCCAAATTGCGCGATCGCACTGATGAGTTTATCAGTCGCCAGCCGAAAATCTCTGGAAGCGGCGGCAATGTCTATCTAGGTCGTTCTCTCGATACTTTACTCGATCGCGCCGAAACTTATCGGAAAGACTACGGTGATGAATTTATTTCAGTCGAACACCTGATATTAGGATACATCAAGGACGATCGCTTTGGCAAAAATCTGTTACAAGAATTTAAACTAGATGAAGCCAAACTCAAAGATATAATTACCCAAGTCCGAGGAAACAACAAAGTGACCGATCAAAATCCAGAAGGCAAATACGAAGCGCTGGAAAAATACGGCCGAGATTTGACAGAAGCAGCGCGTCAAGGCAAACTCGATCCAGTCATCGGACGAGATGACGAAATCCGTCGCACGATTCAAATATTGAGCCGCCGCACCAAAAATAACCCCGTACTAATTGGGGAACCGGGAGTAGGAAAAACTGCGATCGCCGAAGGACTCGCCCAGCGAATTATCACCGGAGATGTGCCACAATCTCTCAAAGACCGACAATTAATCAGCCTAGATATGGGAGCATTAATTGCGGGTGCAAAATTCCGGGGAGAATTTGAAGAACGCTTGAAAGCAGTGCTCAAAGAAGTGATGGATAGCAACGGGAAAGTCATCTTATTTATCGATGAAATTCACACCGTTGTCGGTGCGGGTGCAACTCAAGGATCGATGGATGCCGGCAACTTGCTAAAACCGATGTTAGCGAGGGGAGAATTGCGCTGTATTGGTGCTACAACTCTCGACGAATACCGCAAGTATCTGGAAAAAGATGCAGCCCTAGAACGCCGTTTTCAACAAGTTTATGTTGACCAACCAACAGTTGAAGATACTATCTCAATTCTGCGGGGTTTGAAGGAACGCTACGAAGTTCACCACGGTGTTAAAATTTCCGACAATGCGTTAGTGGCGGCGGCTACTTTGTCAACTCGATATATTAGCGATCGTTTTCTACCCGACAAAGCCATTGATTTAATGGACGAAGCGGCGGCTAAACTCAAAATGGAGATTACTTCCAAGCCGGAAGAACTAGACGAAATCGATCGCAAGGTTTTGCAGCTAGAAATGGAAAGATTGTCGCTGCAAAAAGAAAGCAATGCTGCATCGATCGACCGTTTGGAAAGACTGGAAAAAGACTTAGCAAATCTTAAGGAACAGCAAAGCGGTTTGAATGCGCAATGGCAATCGGAAAAAGGTGTAATTGACAGCATTCAAAAAGTCAAAGAACAAATTGATAAGGCTAACATTGAAATTCAACAAGCAGAACTCAAATATGACCTCAACCGTGCTGCTGAATTGAAATACGGCACGTTAACTCAGTTACAAAAACAACTGGAAGAAGCGGAAGCTAAACTGACAGCAACTCAAACCACAGGTAAAACTCTGCTACGAGAAGAAGTCACCGAATCTGACATTGCCGAAATTATTTCTAAGTGGACGGGAATTCCGATTAGCAAGTTAGTTGAATCGGAAATGCAGAAACTTCTGCACTTGGAAGATGAACTACACAAGCGGGTAATTGGACAGGATGAAGCGGTGACGGCGGTTGCAGATGCAATTCAGCGATCGCGCGCCGGATTAGCTGACCCAAACCGTCCGGTTGCGAGTTTCATCTTCCTCGGCCCCACGGGTGTCGGTAAAACTGAGTTAGCTAAAGCATTAGCGTCTTATCTGTTCGATACCGAAGAGGCGATCGTCCGCATTGATATGTCGGAATACATGGAAAAACACGCAGTTTCGCGGTTGATTGGTGCGCCTCCGGGATACGTTGGCTACGATGAAGGTGGACAATTAACTGAGGCTGTACGCCGCCGTCCTTACTCGGTGATTCTATTCGATGAAATCGAGAAAGCGCATCCTGATGTCTTCAACATCATGCTACAAATTCTGGACGATGGTCGCGTTACTGATGCCCAAGGTCATACAGTAGACTTTAAGAATTCTGTGATTATTATGACATCGAATGTCGGCTCTCAATACATTTTAGATGTGGCGGGAGATGAGGAACAAATGCGGAGTCGGGTGATGGAGTCGATGCGGGCAACTTTCCGGCCGGAATTCCTGAACCGGATTGATGAAATGATTATTTTCCACAGTTTGACTAAGGCTGAATTGCGGCAGATTGTACTGTTGCAAGTTAAGCGGTTGGAAAAGCGTTTAGCCGATCGCAAAATGTCTCTGAAATTGTCGGAATCGGCGATCGACTTTTTAGCAGAAATAGGTTATGACCCAGTTTATGGTGCACGCCCTTTGAAACGGGGTATTCAACGGGAGTTAGAAACGCAAATGGCGAAGGGTATTTTGCGGGGAGATTTTGTGGATGGGGATACGATTTTTGTGGATATCGAGAATGAAAGGTTGGCGTTTAAAAGGCTGGCGGCTGGGTTGGTAACTGTTAAGTAACAGGACGCTATTGGTAGTGGTAAGGTGCGAATTGCGCACCCTAGGTTCTGCGTAAAATATCGTTTCCGGTAACACCGGAATAATGTAGAGGAGACGGCAGTGCCGTCTGCCTACGCCAGATTAATTGTAGGGACACCGCACTGCGGTGTCCTGGTTTTGAATAAGTTCTACATTTAAACTGCACAGTCAAAATTTGATAAAGTTCTTGTGGGGTGGGCCAGAAAGCCCGCACAAAAAATACAATTTAGATGTAGAACAGCTTATTTAGTCTCTTCCTTCTGCCCTACAAAAAAACCCGGCTTCTCCAAGAAACCGGGTTTTTATTACTCAGACGCTTTCTTGTGATGCAACCTAATCCCTAAAAAGATGTCATATATAAAACTCCAAAAGTCCTTTTTCCCTTCCAATATTCCCAAACTTTGAGGAGAACCCTTCTCATCCAACAGTGGCTTCACAGCTTCGTAAGCTGGCTTGTAATTGTACCAAGGAATCGAAGGCCACAGATGATGAATCAGATGATAATTCTGCCCCAAAATTAAGACATTGAGAATTGAATTCGGATAGACTCTAGCATTTTTCCAACGATCGCGATCGTGAAAGGGACGGTGCGGTAAATAATCAAAAAATAACCCCAACGCTAACCCTACTACCAAAGCCGGAGAAAACCAAAAATTCAGCACATAACCTAAATGGTCGTATTGGATCGAGATATACACGATCGCAATCACAAACAAACGGCTAAAAAACCATTCCCACAGTTCATTTTTTCGCCATAGTTTACGCTTAAAAAAGAAAATCTCGTGGTAAAAAAACCTCGCAGCAATTAGCCACAGAGGCCCACCAGTCGAAACATAATGGTCTGGATCGTTTTCTGGATCGTTAACGTGGGCGTGATGCTGCATATGTACCCGCGTAAACACCGGGTAAGCAAAACCCAACATCAGCGCACTACCATGTCCCAAAATAGCGTTAATCCTGCGATCGCGATGGGCTGAATTGTGAGACGCATCGTGAATCACTGTGCCCGCGATGTGCAAAGCTAACACGTTGAGTGAAAAACAGCACCATTGCGGCCAGTGTCCGTACCAGAAACCTACAAAGGAAATCGCGATAATCGCTAGTGAACTCAAAAACAGTAGCAGCGTCGGATTCAAGTCACCCGGAGGACTTAGAAACTCTTTCGGCACTGTCAGCGGCCGTCCTGCCTCCGACATTTTTGTTAACACTCCTTAATATTTCACACTTGCGTAGTATAAGATAGAACACTCAAAATAGTAAAGTTTTGTGAAATAAGCGTATCTAATCTCGATCGCCAGTTACAACTTTCTTCTTTAACACTGATGCTAAACCCCACTCCTTCAGAGTCCTGTTTGAGATTGCAACATCGCTCTGGGAATGACCCGATCGCGAAAAAAAGAAAAATAAATTAGTATATCTGGATATTTGTCAAGCCCTAAATCTAAAGTTATTTTGAAGAAAAGCCGATCGCACCGAAAAGATTATCGATCGGTAATAAAGTCAGATATTCTAGAGTGTGTCAATTCCCGCTGTGCGTGACGATCGACAAACTTTTAATAATTAAGATGTGCGTCATTACTTATCGTAATGAATAGCAAAAACTTAGCCGAAATTTAAACAATAAATCCTCCAGCCACCCCATTTCAATTCATGCAACCGCCAAAAGCCCTACGCCGAACAAAAATCGTCGCCACCATTGGCCCAGCCACTTCTGACCCACAAGTGCTGCGCCAGCTTATAGAAGCCGGTGCGACAACTTTGCGACTCAACTTTTCCCACGGAACAGAAGAAGACCACGAGCGGAGTATCCGCCTAATCAGGCAAACATCCTTTGAACTCAACCAGCCGGTCGCTATCCTCCAAGATTTGCAAGGCCCGAAAATTCGTTTAGGCCGCTTTGAAACAGGCTCGATAGTTGTCAAAAATGGCGACCCATTCATTTTAACCAGCCGCCCGGTACCTGGAACCGAACTAATTTCCTCCGTCACCTACGAACCGCTAGCAGACGAAGTTCCAGAGGGTGCAGTGATTCTACTTGACGACGGGAAAGTGGAAATGGTTGTCGAAAAAGTAGACAGAAATTCTCGTGAGTTATACTGTCGCGTCGTGGTTGGGGGCCCACTTTCCAACAACAAAGGCGTGAATTTTCCCGGTGTTTATCTGTCAATTAAAGCCCTGACGGATAAAGACCGCAAAGATTTAATGTTCGGACTCGACCAAGGTGTCGATTGGGTGGCGCTGAGCTTTGTGCGGAATCCCCAGGATATGCTCGAAATCAAAGAACTGATAGCCAGTGCGGGTAAGCAAGTACCGGTGATCGCGAAGATCGAAAAGCACGAGGCGATCGAGCAAATGGAGGAAATCCTGGCTCTTTGTAACGGTGTGATGGTCGCCCGGGGTGATTTGGGAGTAGAACTTCCCGCCGAAGACGTGCCGATTTTGCAAAAGCGGTTGATTGCAACTTCTAACCGCATGGGAATTCCGGTAATTACCGCTACCCAGATGCTCGATAGCATGGTGAACAATCCTCGTCCCACCCGTGCCGAGATTTCCGACGTGGCGAACGCGATTCTGGACGGAACCGATGCTGTGATGCTCTCGAATGAAACTGCTGTCGGCAATTTCCCCGTCGAAGCAGTAGCGACGATGGCGAGAATTGCGGTGCGGATGGAGAGGGAAGGAATTAAGCGCAATATTAGAAATGTAGAAGATATTGGTCGATCGATCACCAACGGCATCAGTCAAGCAGTCAGCCAAATTGCCGAACAGTTGAACGCAGCAGCAATTATGACGCTGACCAAAACCGGCGCTACAGCCCGAAATGTCTCGAAGTTCCGCCCCAAAACTCCTATTTTGGCAGTTACTCCCCACGTAGACGTAGCCAGACAACTGCAACTCGTTTGGGGTGTAAAGCCTTTGTTGGTGCTAGATTTGCCCTCCACAGGTCAGACATTTCAATCTGCGATGAATGTCGCCCAAGAGAAACAGTTAGTCTGCGACGGAGATTTGGTGGTGATGACAGCCGGTACTCTCCAAGGAGTCGCTGGCTCAACTGATTTGATTAAGGTTGAGATGGTGACAGCAGTTTTAGGTAAGGGAACTGGTGTCGGTTTGGGTTCGGTGAGCGGCATGGCCAGAGTTGCTCGCACTGCTGCGGATGTGGCGAATTTTCATCCAGGAGACATTTTGGTAGTAGAGCGCACCAGCGCCGATTTTGTGGAAATGATTCGGAAAGCGGCTGGTGTGGTGACAGAGGAGGAAAGCTTGACTTCTCACGCCGCGATTATCGGTTTGCGCTTGGGCGTGCCGGTGATGGTGGGCGTGGAGAATGCCACGCGGGTAATTCGGGACAAAACTATGCTGACGCTGGATATGCAGCGGGGTTTAGTTTATTCCGGGGCTAGAGCGGGCGGGACTGACGGGGAACTGGTCGTTTAACAAGTTCTGAGTCAACAGTTGTGGAATTTTGAATTCATTTCTACAACTGATTGCTTGTTTGTTGAGTTTATGCGACAATTAAAAGTTGTCTGTGCCGATGTAGCTCAGGGGTAGAGTATTCGATTCGTAATCGAACGGTCGTGGGTTCAAATCCCACCATCGGCTTACAAAAAAACACGTATTTTCAAAGGTTTTATACCAATTTTTTATGAGGCTGTATAGAATTTCGATCCCCCCTAACCCCCCTTAATAAGGGGGGGACAAGATTCTTCTCAAAGTCCCCCTTCCCCCCTTGGGGGGGGCTAGGGGGGGGTGGGGATTTAGGGGGATCGAGATATGTGCAACTTCACATTAAATTGGTATTACAGCATTTAAATGCTGTAGAACTTTTATTTTTTCTGCGGTTTGTCTATTAGACCTCTGGCATAATTATTGTGGAACAGGCATCCTGCCTGTTCAAGATAGGCTTTTTGGGAGATGTCTATTTACTTGGAGGGCGGGGGAGGCGAAAATTCAAGGGACTGAGGATTTGATTCAGGGCGCGCAGTTGTTCAGCGGTGCCCAAACAAATTAGCACATCTCCTCCTTCGATCGCCGTTTCTCCGGTAGGCCCCACAATCAAAGTTCCGCCAGCACGCCGCACCGCTAAAACTAAAGCCCCGGATTGCGATCGCAACTTGGCATCTCTCAAAGTGTGCCCGACGTAGACACAACTATTGCGATCGACCAAAAATTCTTCCATATAAAAAGAACTATCAGTGCCCGTCAACACACCGTCTAAAAAATCCATCACTTGAGGCCGCAAAGCCGCTGCTGCCATCCGTTTTCCGCCTGTGATGTAGGGGGATACGACGGCATCAGCACCACCTCGCTGCAACTTCTTTACGGCTTCTTCTGTGGTGGCGCGGGCGATCACCCGTACCTTCGGATTTAGAGTTTTTGCCGACATAACAGTATATAAATTCTCGGCATCCGAAGGCAAAGCTGCTATTATGCAAATTGCGCGATCGATCCCAACATTCAGCAAAGTTTCATCCAGAGTAGCGTCTCCGGCTACAGCCGTGTACCCCAGCGTCAAAGCTGCCTCGATCGAATGCACAGCCGAATCTATCACCACAAAAGGGATATTTTCTGCCTGAAATTCCAAAGCAATCTGGCGGCCAGTACGCCCAAAACCGCAGAGAATGTAATGCCCGATTAAAGAATCCACCAAACGTCGCTGCTGCCTAATTCTTGCTCCTTCTTGAAAATATCCTTGAATCAGCGCTTCTGTAAAGCGGTTGACAATAAAACCAATACCAATCACGCCCATCAAAATTAGGCACATGGTAAATATTCGCCCGCGTTTTCCGAGGGGGTGAATTTCGCCGTAGCCCACAGTTGCTAACGTAAATACTGTCATGTAAGCGGCATCGAGCAGAGACCATTTTTCGATCTGCCAATACCAGAGAGTACCTGTGCAGAAAATGCCACCAAGGGCAATGACGCCGCCTGTTAACTGTGTTTGTAAGCGCTGGTACTTTTGCTCTAGAGTTGAATACACCGATCGCCCTGACCTATGATTTATTAGCTGCTACCAAATTAGCTTAAATTTAATTCAGCTTTAGGCGAAACTTGGTCGCCCCGCCAAAATTTGAGTATTAAACTGCTACCGTTAACAGTTGTCTGACGGTAAAATTTACAGCATTTTTCCGGTAAATTGAGCATCCATATTTTCTGAATTCCCGATCGAGCGTAAAGTAGTCTTTTGAATTGTCACCTATTTCTGGATTAGCATAATTTATAGTTCCTTGGGTTTTGGTTTCTATTAGAGTCGATGAAAACATGGCATCAATCAGGTGGAAGGGGATCTGTTTAACGAACCGCGAAGACGCTAAGGACGCCAAGGAAGAGTAAAGAAGGGAAGAGAAGCAGGGGAATTTTAAAATATCTATCAATGGAAGGGTTTATGCTGATGACAGATTCGCTATCTTGAAAATAAGTCGCCAAAATCTTTAGCAATCTGCAACAGTTGGCTGTTTTGGCAGGCTGTACAATCAGAGTTAAAATAAGTTGATTCCATGCAAAACACCGCTGATTTACTCCCAAAAATAGATGCGCTGAGTCTTTCTAAAAGCCAACCTGTACTTCCAAATTATGAAGCAGCCGATCGCCAATTTGTCAATTTGCTAGAAGTCGAGGATTTAGACAAGACGGTGGCGGCAAAGCCGTTACTTGTTAGCGATTTTGAAAGCACGATCGCACTGGCTATTCGATCGGCTTATCAGGACGGTGATGAGGCCGCTCACCGCTTTTTGCAACGGGTGCTTTACCGGATCAACCGTCTCAATTTGTTTTGGTACGATGATTTGCGCCGCTATAATAACGAAAGATCGCACTATTTGCGCTCAGTGCGCGATCGCATCGAGTCACCTTGGCAGGAGTGGGAACTCGCACAAATCGACGTTGCAAATCTGCAAAAATTGCCGGATGTCAAGCAAGCGCTGCGCGATCGCGCGGCCGCCGATGTCGATCCAGAGCTAACCCAGATCGATCGCTACCAGCGGGAACAGATGACTGAGGAGGGATACAAACACCTGCTGGCGATCGCCTCCTTCGACGGTTTAGTTGAAGCTAGTCGCCTTTCTCGCATCCTCGGTGGTGCCGGCAACGAAATTCAGTCAACGCTGACGCGGGTGCTGATCGAAGAATACGGCGGCGGTCGCTTGGGCCGCAAGCACTCGACCTATTTTGCCCAAATGTTGGCAGAGTTCGGGATGAGTACGGAACCGGAAGCGTACTTCGATTTGGTGCCTTGGCAAGTGCTCACAAGTATTAATCACAACTTCCTATTGACGGAACGCAAGCGCCATTTTCTGCGCTATAACGGCGGATTAACTTATTTTGAGGTGGCGGGGCCCGTTGCTTACCGCAATTATCTAGCCGCCGCGAAGCGTCTGAACCTCTCGCAAGCTGCAATGGGTTATTGGGAACTCCACATCAAGGAAGACGAGCGTCATGGGCGCTGGATGTTGGATGAAGTGGCGATCCCGCTGGTTGACAGATACCCGCAGGAGGCGTGGGAACTGGTATTGGGCTACGATCAAGAGAAGTCGATCGGCGATCGGGCTGCTGTTGCTGTAGTGCGATCGATCCAAACCGCAGAACAGAATTAACCGCTATCTGGTAGGGTGCATCAGTCTCTGATGCACCCTAGATATTGCACCGTTCTCAATAAGCCTTTTAGCAACAGGCAAGATGCCTGTTCCACAAGAAATACAATCTTTGTGGAACAGGCCGGAGAGCCTGTTCTTGATAATGGTGCAAGATGTGAGACGCACCCTAGCAAATCTTATTTTAAAATGCTGTCATTAACTGAATTAGCTCGATCGACAAATCTCTTTGCGACTTTTGCTGCTGCTTAAACAACACTCCAGCCAGCAGATAGATATTTTCCGAATAAAAAGCCATTCCCTCTTTTCGGAGATTGGCGATCGCGCTTTTCACCTTTGGCTCCGAACTGTAATAGCCAAAAGTTAAAGGTGCAATCTCAAAATTCGCCACCGAGTAACCTCGATCCAAGGCATAATCGATCAAACCCACAGGATTAGAATAGCTAGAAACCATCAGCAAAACTTCGTCGCAGCCCACAGATAAAAGTTTCTTAGCAATTGTAGAACCATCAGTCCCGCCGTGCAACAACGGCTGGTAAATCTTGTCATCCACCGCCGGCAAGTAAGGCGGATTTGAGATTATACAATCCGCCGACTCGTATAAAGGCGAATCAAAAAAAGAGCAATTGTGGACGGTGTATTGTTCGCTGAGTTCATATTGCTTAATTTGAGAATGAGCAATTTTCCAAGCTACATTATTCAGCTCAAATCCCTGTATACTCCCGTCAAAATCGGTTCTCAGTAAAGACTTAATAACTGGACTTCCCTCTCCTGAACCAAACTCTACAATCAGTCGAGAATTGTCACTGGCATTTAACACTAAACTTTCCAAGGAGTGCGCGTAAAAATCCGATTCTTCCGGGCAGTGGAATACCTGTTTCAGGGGATGGGATGAAGTGAGCATAAATTCTGTAACAAAGTTTACTGATTTAAAAATATCGAATAAGTAATAGTGCAGCCATCTGTCGCAAGAGCTATTTTATCAACTTGTGAAATCTCTCTCTTCCTATTTTACCTGCGACGCTAAAATAACTATTACTACCGACAGACAATAAAAATAACGAAATTAATCCGATTGACAGATTGCAATTAGAGCGATTGCTGTTGATATAAGTATATGAGCAACTAATCGTGAATACTAATAGTGTCAAATATGAGTTTTTTTAACTATTCAGTTCCGCCTCTGCGTCGCAAACAGCTTAACCTTGACATTCAGGATTTAGAAGGACTTTGGCAGGTTCAGTTTCCCCTAGGAAAAAATCGATTTTATTCAACATTTTATACTCGGCTCGACCAAGCTTGCCTGCTGTGGATCTTGCTGTTAATACCCATGTTTGGCACGGCACAATTTTTTCCAGTCAGTTGGATGCTGCAAGCAGGTTTGTGGTCAGTGCTCAGCCTCGTAGGTACAGCAACAATGGTAAGCAGGACATACTATTGGGTCAAAATAGAACGCGTAACCTGGGTGCTTTACGGTTGGGTAATATTGATGTTATTAGGATTGTTGCTGACCGATTTGGGCATTTTTTTAGGTTGGGGAAAAGTGTTGGCGAATCTCTGTCCCCTCTGGTTGGGAATGAGCGGAGTTGGGTATTTTTTGACTGGATGGGCTGTGCGATCGCGGGCGCTTTTAACTACCAGTTTCATTCACCTGTTGGGGATTTTAATTTTGCCTTATACAGGCGGTTGGTCTTTCCTGTTTACGGGAGCTGTAATGGTATTTAGCTTGCTCGTTTTAGCCGAGTGGCAGTGGGATATGCGACACCCGATTAACCATGCTGCATTAACTCCAGAACAGCAGCATTTTAATCAGGAACAGCACCGACTCCGACAGCTATCAACCTAAATCATTACCCATTCGTTTGTAGTGAGGACTTCAGTCCTTATAAAAATTGGAGGACTTAAGTCCTCACTACAAACCTGATAAGGGTTACTTTAGCAGACACGATATGACTGATGACGGATGACTAATTGCCACCAGACTGTACTGATTTGTGGGTTTGGTTAGTATCGTCGCCCTTGTGATGCCACGTACCGCCTTCCCCTTTAACATATTCAGATTTTACGCTATTCCAAGCAACGCGGGTAGTAGCATCTTCGCTCATTCCATCTTCGCTAGCGCTCTTAAAAGCAGCCTGAAAGATATGCTGCGCCCCAAGGGGCAATTCTTGTGCTTCTGAAGGTAAGATGTCAAATTGTTGTTCTGGCATGATGACTTCCAATTATTAAAGATAATTTTTATCTTATATACTAAACTCAACTACCTTCCTCTCTCTAAAAGCAAGTTTAAGACCGCATTTTTATCAGTCCGAAGACAGATGTAATATGAACTTTACTACGCTTCTAAAAAGCAATTTGGTTGCCGTTGCTGCTTCCGGGGGATTTTGGTAATTTCCCTGTCAAGAAGCTACAAATCTGACTTGGGCTTTTTCACCTGCGAACTTAGAAAATACGTCAGCGCAGTGATTACTAAAGCAATACTCGCTCCAAAGGGCAGGATATTTGTTGCGCCGTTCCACTTAACTACCTCTGAGAGAAACAATACACTCAACACTACTACAATCACGCTGGTGAGTTTGCTTTTCAGGTCGTCGATGGTGTGAATCTCCAGCCAGTGTGGTACTTTAATGCGCTCGTCAATAAACAACTCGTAAAGTCCGAGTGCAGTAATGTAAAATACTGTTGCAAGCAGAAACAAATCTACAACTTCGATGAAAGATAGAACCAGTCTTTTGGAGTTTTCGCTCGAAATCTCTCCCGCAGTTATCACGTGAGCGATGGTGGTGATAGTTTCCAGGGCACCGTAGATCAAAAGCGTCACAGAGGATGCAAAAGAACCGAGTACAGCGATTAACATTAGATAGCGACTTTTGGCAAGAATTCGATGCAGCATAGTTAATATCCGCTTGGGAAATGTGTTAGAGAACAACCGCTCTCTGGCATACCGTTGGTTTTACTATATCAGGGTTTAGCCGATCGCACTCACAAGCAATTCTGCTCATCCGTCGCCGCTGGTTAATGCAATGTCGCGCTCGCATCGCCCTCACTTCGCCTTCCTCCGAAGGCGGCGGCGCAAGTCACAGCCGATTCAAAAGCCTTGAATTTACCAGCTTTCCAAGCGCTAGAGCGACTTAAAGCTCGCCTCAGCTCGTCTAGTTTCCTGGGAAAGTTCGAGCAATATTCAGAAAAAGCCAAAATAGCCAGCAGCAACTCAACAACAAATAGCGCTCAAAAAAATCTTAAACTAGCTCATCTGGCTTCCTTCATTACTGAGCGAAACGATAACCCCAAATATTTCAGATTGACAGGGTTTCTGTCCCTCATGCGTAAGTTGTGATTTAGCTTGCGGGCTGCCAAAATAAATATCATCCACACCTGAAATAAAACATCTTTTCGTTGATTAAAACTATACCTAAAGATGAATGGCGAACCGGGGCGATCGCTCTTAGCTTATAAGTTGTTAAGGTTGCAGTGTAACTGTGCCGTTAAAAAATAATCGAGCTAATGCGAATAAATTCGTTTGTTGACCTTGATTATTGGGCATCAATTATTAGAAAAGTTGCACGTTATGCTGTCAATTTGACCCTGCGGTTTTGGCATCACAAGCAATCGCAGCACTCTACAAAGTAAAAGCACGTATTAACCATGAAGAAATCTTCTAAATTGTTGAAAATTGTTTTAGCGAGCGCTTGTACTTTAGGTATAGCAACTGTTTCCTTAACAGTGCCTGCTTCTGCACAGTCAGGCGGCGGTGCAGGAGGCGGAAGTGGCACAAGTGGCAGTGGCACAAGTGGCAGTGGCACGAGTACGACTGGCACTGGTACAGGCACTGGTACAGGCACTGGTACGACTGGCACTGGTACAGGCACTGGTACGACTGGCACTGGTACAGGCACGGGTACAAGCGGTACAACGGGTACAACTGGCACGGGTACAAGCGGTACGACGGGTACAAGCGGTACGACGGGTACAAGCGGTACAACTGGTACGACTGGGGCGAATTCGGAAGTTTTGAGCGAAAGGCGCGATCGCCCCAATAGTTTGGGATGGCTGGGCCTGCTCGGCGCGTTCGGTTTGCTCAACTTGTTTCGCAAAGACGGTACAGCGCCGGATCATCGCTAGTTTCTGGCGATTCACGCTCGGGATAGCTTCGCTCGCGCGGAGTTTTGAAAACTTAGAGGCTTAGAAATTCATGACTTCACTCAATCGCAAAAGTTTGTTCAAAAAATTGGTAACAGTTGCCGGAATTGCTGGCGTTAGTTCCTTGATTGCTGTGCCGGGATTCGCAGAATTAAACCGCCAGACTCACGGCTTCAACTCGTCGGGCGATCGAGTTTTTGAGCTTGCTGATAACGCTTCCCAGGATCGTACATCTCCCCGCTCTCCCGCTAGCGATCCCAGCAACAATAACAATCCCGGCGGTCGTTCTTCCGACACTCCCACTACTCCCAGCAACAATAACAATCCAGGCGGTTCTCCCAGCACTCCAATGGGCGAAAGTTCTCCTAATTCTCTCAGCAGCAGAGACAGCAACTTTGTGATGCAAGCAGCTCAAACTGGTATGCTAGAAGTGCAGCTTGGCAAGTTGGCGGTGCAGCGCGGTTCTAGCGCTGGTGTCAAACAGTACGGGCAACAAATGGTCGATGAACACACGCAGGCTAATCAAGAACTGATGCAGTTGGCCATGCAAAAGGGTGTGGAAGTGCCAACCGAAATGAGCAGCCAGAATAAACCTTTGATCGATCGACTTTCTGGACTCTCTGGAACAAGTTTTGATACCGCTTACAAGCAGGCGATGCTTGACAGCCACAAGCAGGCTATTGCTTTGTTTCAGGCTCAGTCTCAACAGGGACAAGATCCCGAGTTGAAGGCTTGGGCCACCAAGACTTTGCCGAACCTTCAGGCGCACTTGCAAATGGTTAACCAAATGTTGGCAGATACCAGCCAGCCGTAATATGGGGTTGAGTTCGATCGCCCGCCTTTTGTGCGATCGGACTTTACCTTTGTCGCTGCGAGACTTAGCCTAGATTGATGATTTGTTAACAGACAGGGGTGCGATCGGACGATCGCACCCTGTACCAGATTTATGCAAACAACAAAAAATTAGTTACTCCTCAGCGTCCACAAAAACACTCACAGCCGCCACAGCGATCAGCATTTCATCATTTTTATCATTCAAAGAGGCGATCGCCCTTCCTGGCACAATCATGCCTCCTTGCTCGACAATCAGAGTTTTGCTCCCGAAAGGTAACACCGCCAACACCTCCTCGGCCCGCACTTGTTCCGGGTAAGGAACAGCCACCTTCACCTCAACAATCATTTGATTTGGGTCAGTCAAACCCGCCACTTCCCAGACACCAAGCAAAGCATTATGGGCGATCGCATTCCGCACAGCCCTAGCACAGGCTACAGTCGGTTCCTGCCCGTGCTGGTCTATACCCATCCCCATTTCAATGATGAAACATTTACGTGCCACAGTTACCCCTTGGTTGATTTTTTGCTGATAGTCGTTAGCGAAGCTTGCAGAAGAGGATCGCACTCTTTCCTAAAACAATTATCAACCAAACCGACCGCTATTGATATTATTTTATAAATCGATATAACCACAAAATAGTAATACCACTTAAAAAAAACAATACCACTTTTGGGAAACTCCAAACCCATATCGAATCAGTCATTTTCAATCTCAAATCTCAAATTTCAAATCTAAAATGGTATAACTTATGGTAATATAACTAAATTCACCATTCCTCGCGGACTGCCAAACTCATCGCCAGCTTGAATCATGGATAGTTTTCTGCCATTTGCCTACTTTCAAAACCAATTTCTCCCATTTACCGACGCCAAAATTTCCATAGCCACCCACGCACTGCACTACGGAACCGGAGTTTTAGGCGGGTTGCGGGGAATTCCAGACCCCCAAAATGGCGATCGAATATTACTATTTAGATTAGACCGCCACTGTCAAAGATTAAGTCAAAGTGCCGGCTTTCTCCACTGCGATTTGCCAGCCGACAAAATCCAACAAGTAATCATTGATTTTGTCAAGAAGAACCAGCCTAAACAATCATTTTATATCCGACCATTTGTCTACACATCCAGCCTAGGAATTGCCCCGAGACTCCACAACGTAGAAACAGACTTTTTCGTCTACGGATTAGAACTTTCAGACTATTTACCCAAAGAAGGAGTAAAATGTAGAATTAGCTCTTGGTATCGCCAAGAAGACCGCAGTTTACCCTTAAGAGGTAAAATTAGCGGCGCTTACATCACCTCAGCCTTAGCGAAAACAGAAGCAGTAGAATCCGGCTTCGACGAAGCTATCATGATGAATACTCAGGGAAAAGTTAGCGAAGCTTCAGGAATGAACATATTTGTCGCCAGAAACGGCAAATTAATTACTCCCGGTTTCGATCAAGATATTCTCGAAGGAATTACCAGAGACAGCGTAATCACAATCGCCAGAGACTTGGGAATAGAAGTCATAGAAAGACCAGTTGACAAATCAGAACTGTTGATTGCAGACGAAATTTTCCTGTGCGGAACCGCCGCTAAAGTTACGCCAATAAACCGAATAGAAAACTATCAATTGCCCAAAAACCGACCCATCACCGAAAAGATTTTGGACAAACTAACCGGGATTATCGAAAATCGCGACAGCAAGTACAAAGACTGGGTATTTCCGATTAGTCTGAATTAATATTGTGGAGTCTGCGGAGGACACGGCAATGCCGTGTCCCTACCCCAAAATAATATTGTAGGGAAACGGCACTGCCGTCTCCTAATTTCGGGTAATATTAATCCCGATGCCACCGGATTTGACATAACTACCTGCACAAAGCAGCCGCATGATGACGAATATGATCCTCCATAAAACTCGCGATAAAATAATAGCTGTGATCGTAACCTTCCTGCATTCTCAAAGTTAACGACTTTCCCGCTTTCGCGCAAGCCTCCGCGAACACTTCCGGCAACAATTGCCCGTCAGCCAGATAGGAATCAGCAGTGCCACAGTCAATCAGAATCGGGCGGTTATATGGCGCTGCAACCACCAATTCGCTAGCATCCCAAGCCCTCCAAGCTACTTGGTCGCTGCCGAGGTAGTTGGCGAATATTTTTTGTCCCCAAGGGCAGCGGATGGGCGCGCAAATAGGTGCAAAAGCGGAAACTGAAAGATAGCGATCGCCATTTTTTAACGCACAAATTAAAGCCCCGTGTCCGCCCATCGAATGACCGAAAATTCCCTGTTTTTCCGGTATCCCTGGGAAATTTTCGGCGATTAGATTCGGCAATTCATCAACCACATAACTGTACATTTGATAATGAGAATTCCAAGGTGCGGCTGTCGCATCAATATAAAAACCTGCACCACTTCCCAAATCCCAATTGTCATCTTCCCCAGGAATGCCAGTATGGCGCGGGCTAGTGTCGGGCGCAACTAGCATTAACCCGTATTTTGCCGCAAATTGCTGCGCGCCAGCTTTTGCCATAAAGTTCTCTTCCGTACAGGTTAGTCCTGATAGGAAATATAGGACAGGTACGGGTTTATCTTGGGCTTGGGGCGGTTGGTAGACGGCGAATTTCATTTCGCTGTTACAGGTGGTAGATTGATGGCTATAAAAGCCGAGTTTGCCGCCGAAGCTTTTATGTTCTTTGTGCAGTTTGAGAGTTTTTGACACCACAACTTACCAAATTACTAAAGAGTAGAAACTAGCTATTTTTTTATCAGCTGTAATAATGGGAGCTTGATTTACTTTCGCAACTGCTACAACCACTCTATCTACTGGATCTCGATGTTCCCATTCTAATTTGACACTTTCATACTTCTGGCCATTCTTCAGTTGTTGGGGTAGTTAAGTCTTCAAAATATTTTACTTTCCCTCGCATATCCTTAAATAATTCTTCAGTTGAAAGAGCTTTTTCATATTGACAAATTCTCACAACTGGTTTAGTTCCGTCCATTACTAAAATTTCTTCACCCTCTAACTCTATCAGTTGCAGAAATTCTAGTAAATTAGCTTTTAATTGACTTTTATCAACAGTTTTCATGGTGGGATAATATCGCTTGTGTTGCGTTACAACCAATTGTATTTTAGGGCTGTGCTGTTTGTCAAGAACGTTGTCAAATATCAATCTACAGCTCGAATCAGACCGCAGTTAAAATCGAATTGGATTTTTTTTGACCGCAGATAGCGCAGAGGACACAGAGGAAGAGAGAAGAGAGAAGTTATGTAGGGTGCGCCCAAGAGTAATTTCTCGCCTGTCTTCCTTCTTCCTTCAAAATGTTAAAACTGTGCGAATTGATTCACCTTTGTGCATTAAGTCAAAAGCTTCATTGATTTTGTCGATCGGCATTACGTGACTTACCAGGCTGTCAATATCAATTTTACCGTCCATGTACCAATCTACAATCTTCGGAACATCAGTCCTGCCTTTAGCCCCGCCAAAGGCCGTACCTTTCCAAACTCTACCAGTTACTAATTGAAACGGGCGGGTACTAATTTCTTGGCCGGCTCCCGCTACCCCGACAATTACGCTCACGCCCCAACCTTTGTGACAGCATTCTAAAGCTTGGCGCATCACATTAATGTTGCCGATACATTCAAAACTGTAATCAGCTCCGCCTTTGGTTAAATCTACCAAATAAGGCACTAAATCGCCTTCGACTTCGCGGGGATTGACGAAGTGAGTCATGCCGAATTTTTCTGCCATCTCTCGCTTGTCGGGATTCAAGTCTACGCCGACAATCATGTTAGCTCCCACCAGGCGAGCCGCTTGAATTACATTCAAACCTACGCCGCCCAAACCGAAAACTACGACATTAGAACCCGGTTCTACTTTCGCCGTATTGATGACAGCGCCGATGCCGGTTGTTACGCCACAGCCGATTAAACAAACTTTATCAAAAGGAGCGTCATCGCGAATTTTTGCTACCGCAATTTCTGGTAATACTGTATAATTAGCAAAGGTGGAAGTTCCCATGTAATGGTAAAGTTTCTGCCCGTCTATAGAAAACCTACTTGTGCCATCGGGCATTACTCCCTGACCTTGAGTCAGGCGAATTGCTTGACAAAGATTTGTTTTGCGACTCAGACAATATTCGCAGTTGCGGCATTCGGGAATGTAGAGAGGAATTACCCGATCGCCCTTTTTGACACTCGTCACTCCCGCCCCAACTTCTGCCACAATCCCGGCTCCCTCGTGGCCTAAAATTGTCGGAAACAAGCCTTCAGGATCGGCCCCGGAAAGAGTATAAGCATCAGTGTGACAAACACCCGTTGCTTTAATTTCCACCAAAACTTCTCCAGCCCGCGGCCCATCCAGATCCACCGTCTCAATGCTCAAAGGTTGACCGGCACTGCGAGCAACTGCTGCTTTTACTTTCATGCTTTCTCCCTACGATTGATTTGTCAATTGACCCGTCAATATGTATTGTATTACTTAATCTCAAAATTATCGTAAATCATGAAAAAATTAATTATAATTACCGGAGTCAGTCGCGGTCTCGGTCTGGCGATGACTGAAAAATTTATTGAGTTAGGACATACAGTTTTAGGATGCGCCCGTTCTTCTGAAGCGGTGGAAAAACTTAAACAAAAATATAGTGCGCCTCATCATTTTACTTGCTTGGATGTCGCAAAGGACGATCGAGTAAAAGCTTGGGCAACAGAAATATTGGCAAAAAATCAGCCACCAGATTTGCTGATTAATAATGCAGGTTTAGTCAACAATCTCGCACCTCTGTGGAATATCAGTAACGAAGAATTTTCGGAGGTAATTGATGTTAATATTAAAGGAACCGCTAATGTAATTCGCCACTTTGTCCCGGCAATGATTGCGGAAAAAAGTGGCATAATTGTCAACTTTAGTTCTGGTTGGGGAAGGTCAACTTCGCCGGAAGTCGCACCATATTGCGCTTCCAAGTGGGCGATCGAAGGACTTACGCGATCGCTCGCACAAGAACTACCTCAAGGTATGGCAGCGGTTCCTTTGAATCCGGGGATAATTCACACGGATATGCTCGACATTTGCTTCGGCGAAGATGCCGTTAATTACACATCAGTCAAAGTGTGGGCGCAAAAAGCAGTTCCTTTTTTACTGAAGTTGAAACCTTCAGATAATGGCGTGCCAATGACCGTTCCCGGATAATAGACATCTCCCAAAAAACCTTTGAAGAACAGGCATCTTGCCTGTTCCACAATAATTATGAGAGAGGTCTAACATAGCAACATAAAGCAGGATTCGCGAACATCTTTCTTTTCTTCCCCTCTGCGCTCTCTGCGCTCTCTGTGGTTAAATAAAAAGATTTCAAAAATGAAATAAAATCACTATATTCCCAACTCAAACTCTTTCCCAAAATAGCCACTGTGAACTTGCCATTAACCCCGCCCTCGCAAACCCAAACCCGCAAAGCAGATCACATCCGAATCTGCCTCGAAGAAGACGTACAATTTCGCGAAACTACCAGCGGACTCGAATACTACCGTTTTACTCACTGCTGTTTACCAGAGATCGATCGCACTGAAGTCGATTTAACCTCCACATTCCTCGGCAAAAAACTAGCCGCACCCCTGCTAATTTCCTCAATGACAGGCGGCACAGAATTAGCCCAGACAATCAATTATAGGCTCGCCGAAGTCGCTCAGGAATACAAACTCGCAATGGGAGTCGGTTCCCAACGCATCGCAGTCGAAAATCCTCAACTAGCCTCTACATTTGCCGTCCGACGCTATGCTCCAGATATTCTGCTATTTGCCAATATCGGAGCTGTTCAATTAAACTACAATTATGGTTTAGAAGAGTGTCAAAAAATTATTGATATTCTCGAAGCAGATGCCCTAATTTTGCACCTCAATCCACTCCAAGAGTGCGTTCAAACCGAAGGTGATACTAACTTTAAAGGACTACTAGATAAAATTGCCAAATTGTGCGATAAATTACCAGTACCAGTTATTGCGAAAGAAGTCGGCAACGGTATTTCTGGCAAGATGGCACAGAAATTGATCGCAGCAGGGGTAGCTGCGATCGACATTGCCGGGGCCGGAGGCACTTCTTGGGCGAAAATAGAAGGAGAACGAGCCGGAGATACCAAGCAGCGCAGGCTGGGCGCAACCTTTGCTGACTGGGGAATACCGACAGCCGAGTGCATTGTCAGCACCCGCGCCGCAGCCCCAGATGTTCCCCTGATTGCCTCTGGAGGCTTGCAAAACGGCTTGGATGCAGCCAAGGCTCTCGCTCTCGGTGCGGATGTGGCGGGACTGGCGCGACCGTTTTTGCAAGCCGCAGCGGAATCGGAATCAGCCACAGCAGGGCTGGTTGAGGTTTTGATTGCAGAGATTGCTACAGTTCTTTTCTGCACTGGCTGCGCTAACTTGGATGAGTTAAAACATTCTGGAGTTTTGGAAAGGTTAAGATAGAAGAATGTCATACCAATTTAATGGGTCGTTGCACATATCTCGATCCCCCTAAATCCCCCTTCAGAAGGGGGACTTTGAGAAGAATCTTGTCCCCCCCTTATTAAGGGGGGTTAGGGGGGATCGAGATATGTGCAGTCTCATAAAAAATTGGTATCAGTTGGCAGTTGTTAACAGCTAACAGTTAACAGTTAACAGTCAACACTTAACAATGACTAATTACCAATTACCAATTATCTAAATGAAAGATTTCCTAAAATATACTTGTGCAAGTTTGCTGGGAACCTTCCTAGGATTGTTGCTGCTGGGCGGTGTAGGATTGGGCGGACTGGTACTGCTAATTGCTGTGGCGGCCTCGTCGTCTAAAGATTCAGGCCCGCAAGTTAAAGATAAGTCTGTATTGGTATTAGACCTTTCTTTAAATATCACTGATAGTAAACCAAACCGCAGCACTAGCGCGGCGATTCAAGAAGTGCTTTCGGACGAATCCGGCGATGCTGTGACGCTGCGGAGTGTTTTGGACGCGATCGACTCTGCGAAAAAAGACCCGAAAATCGTTGGCATTTATCTCGAAGGTAGCTCGGATTCCAGCAGCAGCGGGTTTGCTAATCTCAAGGAAGTTCGATCGGCATTACAGCGTTTCCGAGATACCAAAAAACCGATTTTTGCTTACCAAATGGACTGGAATGAGCGAGATTATTACCTCGGTTCAGTTGCAAATACAATTGCTGTCAATCCCTACGGATCTGTAGAAATAAACGGTTTTAGCAGTCAAGCAATGTTTTTGACCGGTGCTTTGGAAAAATATGGCGTGGGAGTGCAAGTGACTCGCGTCGGCAAATACAAGTCAGCCGTTGAACCGTTTTTGCTCAAAAAAATGAGTCCCGAAAATCGCCAGCAAACTCAAAAATTGCTCGGAGATATGTGGGGAGAATACCTGAAAACTATCGGGCCAAATCGCAAATTGACCGTTCCGCAACTGCAAGCGGTGGCTGATAATGGCGGAACTTTGATGGCTGACGAAGCCCTCAAAAGTAAGTTAGTTGATAAAGTTGTATACTCTGACGAAATCGCAACTGAACTCAAAAAACTCACAGGAACCGATCGCGAAAACAAATCTTTCAAGCAAATTAGTTTAAAAAACTATGCCAGAGTTGCTGAGGATAACAACTCAAATCGCGCTAACAAGAAAAATCAGATTGCTGTACTTTACGCCGAGGGAGAGATTGTAGACGGCGAAGGTGGCCCAACTCAAGTTGGAGGCGATCGCATCGCTCTAGAAATGCGGAAAATCCGAGAAGATGACGACGTGAAAGCCGTTGTTTTGCGCGTCAACAGTCCTGGAGGCAGCGTCACCGCTTCTGAAGTCATCGGGCGCGAAGTGGCGCTGACGGGCAAAAAGAAACCAGTTATCGTTTCGATGGGCAATTTGGCAGCATCCGGCGGCTATTGGATTTCGATGGGTTCCAGCAAAATCTTTGCCGAAGCGAATACGATTACCGGTTCGATCGGCGTTTTTGGAATGCTGTTCAACGCCCAAAAGTTGGCTGCTAATAACGGCTTGACTTGGGACGTGGTGAAAACCGCCCGTTTTGCCGATACTAACACGGTTTCCCGCCCGAAAAATCCTCAAGAATTGGCGAATATTCAAAGGATAGTCGATCGCATTTACGATCGATTTATCACTAAAGTCGCCGACTCCCGCAAACTGCCAAAAAACAAGGTGCAAGAAATTGCTCAAGGCAGAGTTTGGTCTGGTACTGCGGCCAAAGAGTTGGGTTTAGTCGATGAAATTGGCGGGCTTGAAGATGCTGTCAGAGAAGCGGCCAAGCAAGCTAAACTCGGTGACAATTGGCAGTTGGAAGAATATCCAAAAAGTCGCAGTTTGGAAGAGAGAATTTTGGAAAAATTTTCCGGCGTTCATGTTTTGAAACCAGCCACCAAACTCGATCCGCTAACGGCCGAAGTTAAGAAAATGCAGGATGAGTTGGCTGTTGTCAAGTCAATGAACGATCCGCAGGGAGTTTATGTTCGCTTGCCTTTCAATTTGCGGATTAATTGATTGAGTTATACAGCGTATCCCAGGTTTATGGAGTTCTGTAGGGACACGGCAATGCCCTGTCCCTACGGGGATTTATCGATCCGGGATGTACTTCATCAACGTGGAATCTGCTGTATCAATTCTGGCTGCGCCGGAATGACAAGCGAGGACACGGCACTGCCGTTTCCTAATTTTGGGTAATATTAATTCCGATGCAACCGGAATTGAGCTGAAAAACCCGGTTTCTTCAAGAAACCGGGTTTATGAATACCCTAAAGGTCGATCGGCTCGGAATTGGTAATATTTGTTATGCTGCACGCTGAGTTAACAATCCCCAGACAAAAAGTACCACGATCGCACCGATGACTGCAAAAGCTATGCTAGGTAGAGTTAATGCTCCGAAGGAAGCTCCTGCGCTAGTCCCGAGAAAGGTTTGGCCTAAATAACCTCCCACCAGCGCGCCGATAATTCCTAAAACTGTTGTGGCAATAAAACCACCGCCTTGAGTTCCCGGATAAATAGCTTTGGCGATCATACCGGCAATCAGTCCTAAAACAATCCAAGCAATAATTCCCATATCTTTTTCTCCTGAATCCTTAACTTTTCTCGTGCCTTGTCTTATGTTCTTAGAATAACAACCCCTATCCTGCTCTTACCTCTACCGCAGGGAAGAACCGAAAGTGGTAGGATTTCTCATAAATCGTCCGAGTTTGAGCCTTTTTAATCTCTCAAAAGAGTTAACCCAATTTTTCAAGGTAAGAAAGGTACTTATGCTCAAGGCAAAAGGGAAATAGGAGAAATTTTCTGGGACTTATTATGTTTTACTGGTAAAAAAATTACAATAATTATCTGAAATAAGGAAAGTTTGCGCCCGATGAATCTGACTCTGTGCACGATCGTAAAAAATGAAGAAGCAACACTGCTGCGGACTTTGGACAGCGTTAAGGGTGTTGTTGACGACATAGTTGTCGTAGATACGGGATCGGGCGATCGTACCCGTGAAATTGCCCGAGAATTTGGGGCGAAGGTTTACGAATTTGAATGGTGCGACGACTTCGCAGCAGCACGCAACGAGTCTCTGAAGTACGCCCAGGGCGACTGGATTTTGGTTTTGGATGCCGATGAGGTGCTAGTACCCGAGATTATACCTCAGATCCTGCTGGCAATTAAGAGCGATCGGCTGCTGCTAATCAATCTGATCCGTCAAGAAATCGGTGCATCTCAATCTCCCTATTCCCTAGTGTCGCGCTTATTTCGCAATCGCCCCGACATCCGCTTTTCTCGCCCTTACCACGCAATGGTAGACGATTCCGTAGCTGAGATTTTGCAGAGGGAACCACAATGGAAAATAGCTTCTCTCCCCGATGTAGCAATTTTGCACTCTGGTTATCACAAAGATGCGATCGCCACAAAAGGTAAATTCCAAAAAGCTCAAGCAGCGATGGAACGCTATATCGCTTACTATCCAAACGATGCCTATGCTTGCAGTAAATTAGGCGCTTTGTACGTAGAAAGTGCGCAACTTGGACGGGGAATTAATTTATTAACCAAAGGCTTAACTGCTGCGGCAATTGATGATTCTGTTGTTTACGAACTCAATTATCACTTAGGAATTGCTTACCGCCAACAGCAGCAGTTTGCCAAAGCAAAAGAACACTATCAAGCAGCAATTAATACAAACGTGTTTCCAGCTCTCAAGTTGGGTGCTTACAATAATTTAGGCAATTTACTCAAAGATGAAGGAGATTTGAAATCTGCTGAAAAAGCTTACAAAGCAGCCTTAAAAATTGATCCCAATTTCGCAGCAGGACACTACAATTTAGGACTGACGCTAAAAGCAGCGGGAAATTTAGCAGATGCGATCGCCTATTACCGACAAGCGATTAAAATCGATCCCGAACACGCCGAATATCATCAAAATTTGGCAGTAGCTTTGCTGAAAATCGGCAAAATGCCAGAGAGTTTAGCAGAATTCAAAAGGGCGATCGCCCTTCACGAACAGCGCCGCCCCTTTGAAGCAGAACGCCTGCGGCGGGGACTGCAAGAAATGGGTTTAATGTAAACTTGTTACCCTGTAATTTGTAGGGGCAATCCCCCCGTGGTTGCCCTCGATCCGGACGGGTAAGCGCGGGGGCATTACCCCTACAAACTGTAAAAATTACCAATAAAATTAAGCAATTATATCTACTTTGCCGCTATCCAAATCGTAGCGCCCTCCAACAACTTTAAGCTTCCCCGCTTTCACAGCTTCAGCCAAAATAGGCGACGCTAATTTTAAATTATTTACGGTCATTTTCACATGAGCTCTGACTGCGTTATCCCAAGCATCCCCCGGCTGACCTTTTGTGGCATCAACTGCTGGTTTAATCGCCGCTGCCAAACTGCCAATTTTACCTGGAAGTGCTTTGCCATCTACAGCAGCTTTGACAGCACCACAACGTTCGTGACCCAGGATTACTAGCAGCGGAACACCTAATTCTGCGGCGGCATATTCCATACTGCCGACAACAGCATCATTAAGAATATTTCCAGCTACTCGGATATCAAATAAATCCCCCAATCCTTGGTCAAAAATAATTTCCGGGGCAACCCGTGAATCAGAACAAGCCAGAATAGTTGCAAAAGGATATTGACCCTGTGCTACTTCTAAAACTCGCGATCGGCTTTGGTCAGGAAATGTCCGTTTTTGGTCAATATACCGACGATTCCCGTCCATCAAATTCTTGAGTGCCTCATCGGGAGTAATTTTTGAGGTCGTCTCTGTGTTTGCATTTGCAGCTTCAGTTTTCAAGAGTGCTGGTGCAATCGTTGCCATCAGTGTCCCTGCACCTGCCATCAAGATGACATTCCGCCTGGATATCCTGCCTATTTTTTTTGGGTCAGTCATTGTTTAGAACTTTATTTAAGCGTTAAGACATTCTGAGCATAATATGTACAGTAGATTTTGACGAATTTTTTTATTTTTTCTTTACAAGCAGTCTCTCCTTACTTAAATAGCATCATTAGTCGAATTATAAAATATCGCAACTTAAATATCAAATAAAAGCTATAATGTATCCAAAACGACAATTATTTATCAATGAATCGAAATGTCTTACGTCGCCAGCATTCATATCTATCCGGTCAAGTCCCTTGACGGCATAGCTGTCAGTCAAGCAACTATTCTTGCCAGTGGTGCTTTAGAAGGCGATCGCTCCTTAGCAATCTGCAATGAAGCAGGAGAATTTGTTAACACTAGACCCAACAGTGGAGTCCATTTTCTGCGCTTATCATTTGACATAAAAAAAAGAATTGCTGGGCTTAAAATTCAAGACACCGAACAAGAAATCTTTTTTCATATAGATATAGAACGCCCGGAAATAGAATCTTGGTTGAGCAACTACTTCGGCTTCCCCGTCAAATTAATTGAAAACTTGCTCGCAGGATTTCCCAACGATATCGCTGCACCCGGCCCCAGCATTATCAGTACCGAAACAATTGCCGAAGCTGCATCTTGGTTTCCAAGAGTTTGCGTTAACGAGATGCGCCACCGCTTGCGAGCTAATATTGAAATAGGAGATGTCCCGGCTTTTTGGGAAGACAAACTTTTCCCAGAAGCAGATGAAATTGTCAGCTTTCAAATAGGGACTGTAATATTTGAAGGTATTAATACTGGTAACCAGACCCATGCCATGTCTATGGGAAATTATGCAGCGAAAGAAGCTTATTCCAGTTTTCAAAAGGTACTAACAGCTAACCAGAATCAAACTATACCTAATTTGGTAACAAGAGGGGATTTAAATCACTTGAATCAACTGATTGTGAACACGCGAGTGCCACCTCAAGCAGCCGGAAAAATAGTACACCTAGGAGACGAAGTTAAAATTATCAGCGTCAAAAAATCCCTATTTAATACGATTCCTGATTAGTTTTATAAGTTTTATGAGGATTTCATATCAAATCCGCTAATACCGGAATTAATATTACCCAGGCAAGTAGGGTGCGTCGCTACCCGTATTTCAGCAAGTTATATCGAATATCTCGCAGCGACGCACCCTACAGACTACAATTAATCGGTTGACAGTTACATCGGGTGCGAGCATGACGATTATTTTGGGGTAGGGAAACGGCCCTCGGGCGGTGTCCTCCGTTACTCCAATTCCCAATGCCCAATTACCTTTGATTTCTGTTGGTATGATAAACTGCGATCGGTCTGTCAATTCCTTTAAATCGGAAATCTCCCATCGGCTCAAAACTTTGGGGCAATCGCAGCAACTTGTAAGTAGCTTCGCTCACCACACATTCCCCAGGCAGACAAATTCCCTCCATCCGAGCAGCCAGATTAATTGTCGAACCCAACACAGTATAATCAACTCTTTTAGAACTGCCCACATCACCAATTATCGCCTTCCCACTGTTAATAGAAATCCGCAGTTGTAGGGTTTCCCCTAAACTATTATTTGCATTGAGTTCGTCAAGACGATTGAGCATTCCCAAAGCTGCCGCCACCGCTCGATCGGCATGATCGAGCTGAGGTTCCGGCGCTCCAAAAAATGCCATAATACAATCTCCAATAAACTTATCTAAGGTTCCTCCTTCCCCAAAAACTTCTTGCAGCATTTCCTCAAAAAAATTGTTGAGCAACCGGGCTATTTCAGTAGGACTCAACCGTTCCGACATTGCAGTGAAACCAACAATATCTGCAAACAGAATGCTGATTTCGCGTTCCACAGGCGGTAGGCGATGGTTAATTAAAGTCCCCGTATTCATTAAATGCTGGACAACAGCGGGAGAGTGATAACGTTCCAATCTTTGCCGCATAGTTTCTTCATTGCGGAGTTTCTGTGTCAGTAGCCACCGCTGCACGCTGGAAGCGACGATATTTCCTAATGCTGAAAAAAAGCTGAGGTCTTGATCCCCTCCCTGATACCACTCCCTAGAGGTTAATTGAGCATCGCCGTAAAGCACTCCAAAAACTGTATTTTCATCCCATAGAGGAACAGCTATCGCCGTGCGAATTCCTTTGTCAATCATGCTCATATTGTCGTCAAACTGTTCGTCAAACTGAGCGTCGGCAGTTTTGAGAGCAACTTGTTCATCCAATACTTTGCGGCAAATAGTGCGGCCGATCCAACTGCCGTCAGCGGGGATATGTTTATTTTTAGCTGTGGGTTTTGCTGCGGTTTTAACTACTTCCAGTTCGCCGTTATTTTGGAAGTCTATTAAGAGGGCTAAACGTTCAATATTTTTGATATCGCGGAACACGATTTGCTGGACTTGATCGAAGATTGCTTCGATGGATTCAGCCGTGTTCAAATATTTAGCGATATCGACTAAATATTTTAAACGCGAGATAGCTTGTTCGTAGTTTTTTTCAATTTTTGTGTCTGGTTCTATCCACTGTTTTTGCAGTTCTTTCGCTTTGCCGAGGATGGTAACTCCTTCGGGCATGGTGCCGATTTCGGGAAGTTGGGGGTCGGAGCGATCGAGCAAAACGACAATTAGATTGATCCGGTGTCCCAAATAAATAACATCGCCCTGATTGACTAAGTGAGGGTGGTTGAGAGGACTGTTGTTCAATAGCGTCCCATTGGTACTGCCCATATCCTCAACTAGCCAATCCCCTGAAGCTATTTTAAATAAGCGGGTGTGGTGCCGGGAAATGTCAGAAAAAGGAAGTTGCAAATCGCATTCGAGCAACCTACCGATAATAAATTCCTCGCCCTCGACAGGCACGGTTTTTTCGATGACCCCATTAATTTGCAGTTCCAAATTCAGTTCATTCATAGACAGCACCGCTGTTGAATTTTCAAGACTTTCAAAAGACTTGAATTCATCAGACAAAATCTCCCGGGAGTTTTATCAAGCCGGCGGCAACTCCAAACCAAGCTGACCCAACACACCAGTTCTAAAATCATTTAACATCTGCCGCGCCGTTCGTTCGACATCTCCTTTATACCTGTCTTTTGCTACCTCGTGCAAATAATCTTCACCATTACTAGATAATAAATCTAATTTATACCTGGATTTGAAACCAGATACTGACATCAAGGTGTCATCGATCGCCTCAAGCTCCCGGAGCAAATTTACCATAGCTGCGGCTACTACCTGATTGTCGTAAGCTGCTTCGCCAATATCTTCGCAAATAGCTAATTTTATGGCATTTTCTTGATTGTTAATTCGGGTAGGGATCACTCCGGGGGCATCCAATAACTCAATTTCGTCAGAGATGCGAACCCATCGGAGCGATTTAGTTATTCCGGCTCTGCGAGCACTGTCCACCACTCTGCGCCCTAACAGCCGATTAATTAAGGCAGATTTTCCGACATTGGGAAAGCCCATCACCACGGCTCGGACTGGACGGGGTAGCATACCTCGATCGAACCTTCTTTGATTTAGCTGCACCCCAGCATTCTGTACGGCATCCGCCACGTCGTGCACTCCTTGTCCGTGCTCGGCATTGGTAAAATACACAGTCTCCCCTTGAGACTCAAACCAGGTTTCCCACGCATCGCGCGATCGAGTAGTAATCATGTCCATGCGGTTGACAACCAATACTCGGGGCTTGCCGCCTACCCAGCTCGGCATTTGGGGGTGGTAAGTAGCCAAAGGAATGCGGGCATCTCGGACTTCGAGCACCACATCTACCCGCTTTAACTGTTCTTTTAATGCCCGTTCAGCTTTAGCAATGTGACCAGGATACCAGTGAATTTTCATAATACGAAGGAAGAAGGAAGAAGGAAGAAGGAAGAAGGAAGAAGGATCAGGGACAGAAAGCAGAAGGATGAAAGCAGAAGGATGAGGGATGAGGGAGAGAAAGAAGGAATGAATCTAGTAAGGAACGAAGGAAGTAAGGAGGAAATCAGGAAAATCAAAAAGGGAAAAAGTAAGCTGTTAGCCATCTAACTTGCGCTGATGAAAGCAAGTAAGAAGAAAGAGTTTTCTTCCTTCTTCCTTCTTCCTTCTTCCTTCTTCCCTTATTTCTTCCTTCTTCCCTCTTCCTTCTTCCCTCTTCCTTCTTCCTTCTTCCTTCCTTAAGGCACAATCAAAACAGCACAAGGAGACAGATTAATTACCCGACTGGTAACGCTGTCAGACGCTCCATCTTCGGTTAAACCCATTCCTCGACAGCCCATCACAATCAAATCAGCCCCAATTTCGTCAGCCACATCACAAATCGTGAAAGCAGGTTTGCCTTCTCGTTCGATGATTTCAGCTTCAATTCCCTGCTGGGAAAACATCGATTGAGCCTCAGACAGCAGTTTGGCGACAGCTTCTGGGGAAGTCATTACCTCAGACGGTGGGGTCGCACCCTCCTCGGCGGGGGGTTCAACTACCGACAGAATCACTAAACGAGCACCGTAGGTTTTCACAATATTGATTACCTTTTCGGCGGCTTCGCGGGCTTCTCGGCTTTGATCTACTGGAAATAAGACAGTCTTGAACATAGCGTACATCTCCCGGGCACGGACTCCGATAAAATGTTGAGGTTGAACCAATCAATGCAGCTTATTCCATCTTCCGTTTTTTTGTAGGGGCGCGATTGAATGCGTCCTAGGCCCAAGTGCAAGTTACCAGTGCCGACATTTTAACGGAATTCAACAAAACACACGTATTAGGGGGTTAATCCTGTGACCAAAAAAACTGTAGCAAATTTATCGGCATCGGATTTATCGGGAAAACGGGTACTGGTGCGGGCGGACTTTAACGTGCCACTCGACAACGGCAACATCACAGATGATACTCGTATCCGGGCGGCTCTGCCGACAATTCAAGATTTGGCTTCCAAGGGCGCTAAGGTGATTTTGTGCAGTCACTTCGGCCGTCCCAAGGGCGTAACCGAGAAGTTGCGTTTGACGCCTGTTGCTAAGCGACTGTCGGAATTGTTGGGTAAAGAAGTCAAAAAAACTGATGATTGCATCGGTGATGCTGTCGCTGCTACAGTCGCGGCGATGCAAAACGGCGATGTGATTTTGCTGGAAAATGTCCGCTTCTACCCAGAGGAAGAGGCAAATGACCCGGAATTTGCTAAGAAGTTAGCTTCTGTGGCCGATTTGTATGTCAACGATGCTTTTGGAACTGCTCACCGGGCGCACGCTTCTACTGAGGGCGTTACTAAGTATCTGAGTCCTTCTGTGGCTGGGTTTTTGATGGAGAAGGAATTGCAGTATCTTGGTAGTGCGATCGACAATCCTCAACGTCCTTTAGCTGCTATCATCGGCGGTTCTAAGGTTTCTAGCAAGATTGGAGTCATTGAAAAACTGTTGGAGAAGTGCGACAAATTGCTGCTGGGCGGCGGCATGGTTTTCACCTTCTATAAGGCTCGCGGTTTGAGCGTTGGCAAGTCTTTGGTGGAAGATGACAAGCTGGAATTGGCGAAGTCTTTGGAAGCTAAGGCGAAGGAACGGGGAGTTACTTTTCTGTTACCTACTGATGTGATAGTTGCTGACAAGTTTGCTGCTGACGCTAATACTAAAACTGTCTCTGTTGAGAACATTCCCGACGGTTGGATGGGTTTGGATATTGGCCCGGATTCTGTGAAAACTTTCCAAGCTGCTTTGGCTGATTGCAAAACTGTAATCTGGAACGGGCCGATGGGTGTGTTTGAGATGGAGAAGTTTGCTGCGGGTACTGAAGGTATTGCTCATTCTTTGGCTGGAATCACTAAAACTGGTACTACCACAATTATCGGCGGCGGTGACTCGGTGGCGGCTGTTGAACAGTTGAATTTGGGTTCAGAAATGAGCCACATTTCTACTGGTGGCGGTGCTAGTTTGGAGTTGCTCGAAGGTAAGGAATTGCCTGGTGTTGCTGCTTTAGATGAGGCTTAATTAAGTTAAGTAGGGCGGGCTTTGTTGCCCGCCTTGCTGAATTCGAGTCTGAATTTTGGGCTGCGAATGAGATTTTTAGCGTTGCTGAATTTAGGTATGATTCACTCGCTTAGACAATCCCTGAAATTTAGAGTAGGGGCAATTCATGAATTGCCCCTACTAAATTTCGGAGGCAAATCATACTCCAAATCAGCAACGCCAGATTTTTTTAATTAATCGCCGAGGGCGCTCTTAACGCAGAGTAAGACGAAATAGAGAAAGAAATGGGTTGAAATTTTACTGTTTGCGAGTACGATCGATCTGAAGTGGCAGTGAGGTTTGTTTGTGAAACTTAAAATCTTGGCAAGTGTAACGGCAACTATAGCAGTTTTAGCCCCGTTTTTGCTAGCAGCTCCGGTGAAAGCTGAAAATCCCGATCATGTCCGGCAATTGCTGGAAAGTAAGGAGTGTGAGGGCTGCGATTTGAGAAATGCTGATTTGTTTAAGGCGAGTTTGTACAGAGCTAATTTAAAAGGAGCTGATTTAAGCGGAGCAAATCTCTACGAAGCTAATTTGCTAGAAGCTGATTTAAGTGGTGCTAATTTGGCAAATGCTAATTTAGTTAATGCTGAGATGTCCGGTGCTGATTTGGACAGTGCTAATCTGCGAAATGCGGATTTGTCTAATGCTTTTTTGGGGCGTGCTAATCTGACGAGAGCTGACCTGCGCGGTGCTAAACTTTTTGCTGCTAATCTGGGCGAATCTTATCTGCTGCAAGCTAATTTGTCGAATGCGGATTTGAGGCGTTCGCTGCTGTTTAGAGTTAATTTGAGTCGCGCGAATTTAAGTGGAGCGGATTTGTCTTTTGCTGATGTGCGCGATACTAATTTGCAGAATGCTATTTTGTCAAATACTAGGCTTCCTAAAGCTCAATTGAGCGGGACAAATATCGATGCGGTTAATAACCTGCGGCAGGCTGATTTGGAACGCGCAAATTTGCGGGGTACGAATTTGGGGCCGCAGGTTTGCGTAACGACGAATTTTCCTTATTGTGTTTTGAATTTGGAATAATTGATCGTAGAGTGCGTCAGCCGCGATTATTTTGGCAGCTACTGGAGTTTTTGATGGTCGGGCGCACCCTAGGTTCATATTTGAGCTAAGTTTGAGGTGCTTTGTATCCCCTTTCTAGGGCGAATTTCACAAGCTGGGCCCGATTTTCTAGCTGTAATTTGCTGAAAATACTGCCTAAATGAGCTTGCACAGTCCGGGGGCTAATAAACAGTCGATCGCTAATTTGTTTGTTAGTATAACCCTGAATAACTTCCCAAAAAACTCTTTCTTCGGCTGGTGTTAGAGGCAAAGGTGCAGGTGTTGGCAATACTGCGACCGCTTTTGGCTCTACTGCTCTGGCGTTAGAAGTTTGCAGCAGTCGCACAATTTCGGCGTGTATGCGGTGAGAGCGCTCTAACTGCGCCTTGACCTTAGCCAAGATTTCTTCAGACTGAAATGGTTTTACCAGATAATCGTCAGCGCCGATCGAATGACCTTCAACTTTTGACTCAATTTCACCTTGACCTGACAAAAATATAAACGGGACTAATTGTCCCAAACGGGTGGTGCGCAAGCGGCGGCAAAACTCAAACCCGTCCATTTCCGGCATCATCACGTCTGAAATTACCAAATCTGGGGGGGCATTTTCAAAAATCGAGAGCGCCTCAACTCCTGAATTAGCGCATTCAACCCGGTATCCTTGGCTTTCGAGGTACATTGCTAAGACTGTTTGACAGTCTGCTTCGTCGTCAACTACTAATATTCTTTCCATGACAGGCTTGCACCAATTCCAGTTGACAGTTCTTGAAACTGCGACTCCCAAATTAGGAACTTAATTGAGTTTACCTGCTGCAACTTGATAAAGGCTCCCAATTTCAAGACGTCGCAATTCCTCAAATAGTCCAATTACGGGCGGCGATCGCATAAAATGAGAAGAAGTAGAGGAATATTGGGAAAAATTTCCTTCTTTTATTCACTCCATCCTCAAAAGCTATAACTTTTTAGGAGCGAGCGTCAACTTTTCCGCAGAAATATAGAATCTCAAAGAAACAATTTTATTTTATTATACAGAAATTATGGTGACACTTACACTATTCCTAGACCCGACATGGAAAGGTTTTTAGATTTTTCGGGTTCGGATACAGGTACAAAAGGGATAACGCGAGCTACTAGGGAGTGCGCGAACAAACCCTGGGCGGCAACCAACATACTTTCAATTGCCGGTGCGGGTTCGGGGCGGCTGAACAGATATCCCTGCATGATATCGCACTGATGCTGTTTCAAAAAAGCTAATTCTGCTTCTGTTTCTACTCCTTCAGCAATTACGGTCATCTTCAAACTGTGACCGAGTAAAATTACTGCTGTAGTAATAGCAGCATTTTGAGCATCTTCGTTGGCATTACGGACAAAAATTCGATCAATCTTTAAACTGTCAAAAGCAAATTGCTTGAGATATCCTAAAGTAGCATAACCGGTGCCGAAGTCGTCAATAGCAATCCGAATTCCTAGTGCTTTAAGTTCGTTTAAAGTAGCGCCTGCGACTGTCGCATTTTCTACCAAAGCGCTTTCGGTCATTTCTAATTCTAAATTAGCCGGCTCTAAGCCTGTGGTTTCTAATATTTGCACAATTCGTGCCTTGAGTTCTGGATCGGACAACTGCCGGGCCGACAAATTTACGGATATTGTAAACGGCGAAAATCCCGCAGCCAGCCAACTAGCTGCTTGAGCGCAAGCTGAAAGCAGTACCCACTCGCCAATCTGAATAATTAAACCTGTTTCTTCTGCCAAGGGAATAAATTCGGCGGGAGAAATTATACCTCGATCGGGATTTTGCCAGCGCACCAAAGCTTCGGCGCCAATGACTTGTCCGGTAGCAATATTTACCTGTGGCTGATAGTATACCTGAAACTCACCTTGTGCTAAAGCGCGACGCAGCAAGGCTTCGAGAGCCAACTTTTCAGGAGACAGGACAGAAACCTTGGTCGATTCGTTAACTAAATCTTTTAGTCTGGCTTCTGCTTGGTGAAGTGCGACTGTCAGGGGTTGAGTAATAGTTAGACGTTTCGAGATGCGAGAAGCAATAGCCCCCAGCAACTCAGCCTTAGTAAATGGCTTTGTCAGGTAATCGTCAGCCCCTAATTCCATCCCCCGACGAAAATCGGTTTTGTCACTTTGAGCGGTGAGGAAAATAAATGGAATTGTTGCAGCTAGCGAGTTTTGCCGCAGCGTTCGCAACACGTCATAGCCGTCAAGTTCCGGCATTTGCACGTCGCACAAAATTACATCCGGTATCTCCGAAAGTGCCATCTGCACCCCAAATCGACCGTTTTCTGCCACAATGGCGCGGTAGTTGTGAGATTCCAGGAGTTGCAGGAGAGTTTCCCGGATTAGTTCGTCGTCCTCAATGACCAAAATTTTGAGCATGATACTTAGATAACAGATGGCACTACATATCAGAACCTGACTAAATCTAGCATACTCAAGCTAGGGGGTTAATGATTAGGCCAATTAGCCTATAAATGATTAGCCATTTGGCTAAAGATTTTTGTTGCGTTTTCGAGTGAGAATCAAATAGTTGGCAAAATTTGGAATAGTTCGAGCTTTTTTAAGAGTAGAAAACTGTGGCGTGAGGCTCGTTTGATAAATTTTTATTACAAAATACCGATGGTTTCTCATAAAAATTGGCGCTAACACTGTCACTGCACAGATGGGCGATCGCTTATACAATATCTGGTTAATTATCTGTAACAAAAACGGTTTGTAGAGATTATTTTAGTCCTCAGCTTTTTATGCGGACTAAAGTCCAATGGCACTGAAAAAGTGAGCAAAAAAAAATCTGTAAGGCAAGATATACATAGATAATTGCCTGACAAACCAAAATATCTCTCTCCCGGCAATGCCAAATCGTGCGTGCATTCTCAAACAACAATTTTTGCAGAGCGTTGCCTCACCTTGGGAGAAGCTGCTGCCAGATTCTGAGGTAGGTGAGCTTCTAGCGAATGAGATCACCTACTACCAAAGCATCTACACACCAATAGTCACCTTGTGGGCGATGATATCCCAGGTACTCGCTCCCGACCAAAGTTTGAGTCAAGCCGTGAAGCGGATGAGTACGTGGCTGAGTGCGGCCGGAGTCAAGTCTCCTTCTTCAGACACAGGGGCATACAGTAAAGCTCGTAAGCGACTACCCGAAAAACTCGTTCAACAGTTAGTACCCATAGTGGCAGAATCGCTAGAAAAGCAAGTTCCCATAGAACAACAATGGTGTGGACGACGAGTGCGGGTATTAGACGGCACAACTGTGTTGATGAGTGATACTGCTGCCAATCAAGCTGAGTATCCGCAACACAGCAATCAAAAAGCTGGGTGTGGATTTCCCATCGCTAAAATAGTGGTACTCTTTTCATTGCTAACGCTTGGCTGTGGTATCCGCTGGCATAGCTTCCTTGGGGAGCAGTGAGATT
>ENA-OFCI01000094-OFCI01000094.1-metagenomes-genome-assembly--contig:-NODE-94-length-54643-cov-7.461786_pt1 | contig 54643 bp, 54 predicted proteins | sample MGYA00153391_OFCI01 | MGnify analysis MGYA00153391
TTTGATCAATTTGCATCGACCAAGCCTATCATCTCGACCTTACTGCGACAGAACCTGCCCACCCACATAATCATACCGATTCATCCCACCCACCAACCCAATCGGATCATTCTGCAAGTATCGCTTCGTGTTCGGCTAATAGTCCATGAAGTAGTTATAAAGCATCCCCGTCTCCTGATCCTCAACCTGCTCCGGAAACCTGAGGTTGTTCACCGTCGTTGTCGGCTTCACGGCCGTCTGGCTTTGCCCATTCACCAAATTCGTGATGATGCTGTCAATGGTGGTGGTCCTTCCGACGAGCCAAAAGGCGAGATCTGGAATCGGTTGGCGGGCACCGAAAGGTGCGCTGGCGGCGCCGAAGGCCGTGCAGCGTTAAACACGAAAGCAAAGGCCTGAAACACCTGCCTTTGCTCATACCGTTTTCATCTGATCTTGGTGCCACTCAAGCCATTAAGCGGCTAGACTTTAATAAATGCTTGCTATTAAATAGCACGCTATATATAATCCAGCTATGAAATCAACACTTACATCAGCAGCAAATAGCTTCAGGCCAACGCTGTTACTGGAGGATCAGTTGTGTTTCTCACTCTATGCAGCTGGGTTGGCAATGAACAAGGTGTACCGGAAATTGCTACGCACACTAGGGCTGACCTATCCGCAGTATTTGGTAATGATGGTGTTATGGGAAAATAACGAGTTAACCGTGTCGGGTATTGGTGAACGTCTTTTTCTCGACTCTGCAACACTGACGCCGCTGTTGAAGCGCATAGAGTCTGCTGGCTTGATAACACGGCTTAGAGCGGCCAATGATGAGCGCCAGGTCATCATTGCGTTAACGCGCAAAGGCCTGTTGCTCAAGCAGCAAATGCGGTCCGTTCCTGAACAGGTATTTTGTGCTGCCGAATGTACGCCCACCCAGCTCAGGCTATGTAAAAGTCAACTCGATATGCTCCGCACCAATCTTATTAAAAACGCCCAATAGATTTCCCATTTTATTAGCTAATACATAGTTCGCTATTAAATAGTAAACAACTGATATCGGCTTATGGCGAACCGGACAGTTGTCAGGATATTCAAATCGCCCCATTTTTAATCAACAACCAAGGAAACCTATGTCAATAGAAAAAGTTATTTATCGCGCCCACGCAAAAGCCACTGGTGGCCGTGAGGGACGTGCCGTATCTTCGGACAATGTACTGGATGTTCAGCTGACAACGCCACTCGAGCTGGGTGGTGCTGGTAACGTTGGCACCAACCCTGAGCAATTATTTGCTGCCGGCTACTCCGCTTGTTTTTTAGGAGCAATGAAATTTGTCGCCAGCCGCGACAAGGTGGCACTCCCGGTTGACGTCTCAGTCTCGGGTGTTGTTGGTATTGGTCCAATCCCAACCGGGTTTGGTATTGAAGTGGATCTACAAGTTTCCCTGCCCGGAATGGACCGTGCCGATGCTGAATCGCTGGTCCAAAAAGCGCATATTGTTTGTCCCTACTCAAACGCCACTCGCGGCAATATCGATGTTCGTTTGTCTGTACTGTAATCCAGTTTGTACAGGTCAATTCATATTCATGATCAATCAATTTATGAGATATAAAATGAAAAATTTCACTAAAATAATTTCTGCATCGATACTCAGTTTGGCGATCAACAGCGCCATGGCTGAAGGTATTCCGACCGTTGAGCATAATACGCAAGCGTTTTTAAATGTGCTCGCGTCCGGAACCGGCAAACCAATCGAGCAACTTTCGCCGATAGATGCACGTGCGGTGCTAGCCGGTGCTCAAGCTGGCGTAAAACTTGATTTGCCCAAAGCCGACATCAGCCAAAAGACCATTACTATTGATGGTCAAAAAATTAAGCTGACCATCGTGCGGCCGGCCGGCATGAAGAAAGCTATTCCTGCTTTCATGTTTTTCCATGGCGGCGGTTGGGTACTGGGTGATTTTGCGACCCATGAGCGTTTTGTTCGTGACTTGGTGGTTGGGTCTGGCGCGGCAGCAGTATTTGTAAACTACACTCCATCGCCAGAAGCGCGTTATCCGGTAGCCATCAACGAAGCCTATGCTGCGACCAAATGGGTTTCTGAGCACGGCAAAGAAATCAATATTGATGGTTCGCGCTTAGCCGTAGCAGGGAACAGCGCAGGCGGCAATATGGCGACCGTGGTCAGCTTAATGGCGAAAGACAAGGGCGGCCCGAATATTCGTTTCCAGATGCTGTTTTGGCCAATCACTGACGCCAGCTTTGATAATGCCTCTTATAACCAGTTTGCAGACGGACACTTTTTAACCAAGAACATGATGAAGTGGTTCTGGGACAATTACACAACCGATGCTACGCAACGCAAGAGCATTTACGCGTCGCCGCTACTTGCAACAACTGAGCAGTTAAAAGGGCTGCCGCCCGTATTGATCCAAACAGCTGAAAACGATGTCCTGCGTGATGAAGGTGAAGCGTACGCTAGGAAGCTTGACGCCGCGGGCGTGGCGGTTACGGCAGTGCGCTACAACGGCATGATTCATGATTTCGGATTGTTAAACGTGATCAGTCAGATTCCAGGGACACGTTCGGCTATGCAACAGGCATCAGAAGAATTAAAAAAGCATCTTAAGTAAATGTATTCGCTGGAGGCAAAAGGCGTTGCTGCATTTTGCCTCCAGCATAAGTAAACCCCCAATTGCAATTTCGTTTGTGTAGGCTCGGCAAAGTAACTAAATACCGAAAATTGACGTATAGGAATTTCAAACGCCCTTTTTCAAGAATCCTGAATGTATCCAATGATCGTTGAGCGGTCAAACGCGCGTGCGCAACCTCTAAAAGCCCATGGCTCAGGCAACCTCGCCGACAATTTCCGCACTCAGCGCGCCTGAATTCCACTCCATCTGAGCGTTTGCCCGAGCGCCGTCCGCACACCTCCCCCAGCCCGGTCAAAGTCCAGTCCGGTTTTACATCTCACGCCGCCTGAAACAGATCCACCCGTCTCGCCGGCGCGCGCGGTGGCGGCTGCGCGGCCAGCCCCAGATGCGTGAGGAGGCGGGCGATGGCGGCCGCATCCTCGATGGCCGCGATGAGCTTCAGTTGCCCGCCGCAGTGCGGGCAGCGCTCGATCTCGATATCGAACACGCGCTTCAACAATTGCGCCCAATGCGCCAGAACTCCACCCGATTCGTGCATTTGCACGAGAGCAGCCCGAGCACATCCCCAACCCTGTCAATAGCCAGTCCGGATTTATCCCTCGAGCCGCCTTCTCGCATCAGCATCTGGCAACGCAGAACCAATTCAGAAGCGCTTTTCGGCATAGAAATGGCTTGAACGGCATGCTGGTGATAGTGTTTGAATATTGAAAAAACCTTTTTGCGACTCAATTGCATCTGCGACGCGACCGGCGTTAGAATATGGGTGTTTGTCGGTTCAACAACACAAAACTCAATCCTCATGAAACTCGCGTATCTGGAAAAAATTCCTCAGGCTCAGGCGACCCTTCGCGCAACCGGCGAACGGGTGACCGAGCCGCGCGTGGCGGTGCTCGCAACGCTTTTGAGCAGCGATCATGCCATGTCACATCTTGATGTGGCGGCGATGATTGCAACGCGCCACACCATTGATCGGGTGACGGTGTATCGCGTGCTGGATTGGCTGGTGGGCGTGGGTATCGCGCATCGCATTGCGGGTGATGATCGAGTGTGGCGGTTTATGCTGAATACCCAGGCCGGCGCACAAGCTGCGGGCAAAAATAGTGCGCATCACGCCCAATCTCATGCGCATGCACACTTCACCTGCAACACCTGCGGGCAAACGTTTTGCCTGGATAAGGTACAGCCGAAAATGAACGTAAAACTACCCACCGGGTTTAGCACCACCGAGGTCGATTTAAAAATACGCGGCCTGTGCGCCGAGTGTAAATAGTTTCCATGCCTGCATCCATCATTACGCCGGTCACGTTGCTCACCGGCTTTTTGGGCAGTGGTAAAACCACGTTGCTCAATCGCCTGCTCAAACATCCATCGATGAGCGAGACTGCGGTGCTGATCAATGAATTCGGTGCGGTATCGATTGATCATTTATTGGTGCGCGAGGCCAGCGAAAATATGATCATCATGGCGAATGGCTGCATTTGCTGTTCCGTGGCGGGAGACATGGTGACCGCGTTGCGCGATTTGTATTTCAAGCGCGCGAATGGTGAGGTGCCGATGTTCAAGCGCGTGGTGATTGAGACCACCGGCCTCGCTGACCCGGCGCCGATCATGCATACCTTGATCGAAATGCCGTTGGTAGCCGCGCGCTACTCATTGTCAGGCATTGTTGTCAGCGTGGATGCCGCACATGGCATGAAACAGCTTGATGAATATGCCGAAGCATTAAAACAAGCCGCCGTGGCGGATCGTATCGTGATCACCAAAACAGATTTGGTGGCTCCTCAAATCACCGGGGAATTACGAGCGCGTATTACCGCCCTTAATCCCGGCGCGATTGTTCTTGAAGCTGTATCGGGTGACATTGATCCTGCCGTTCTGTTCAATACCGGTTTATATCAGCCGGGCAGCAAGACGCCTGATGTGCAAAAGTGGTTACGCGCTGAGGCCTATCGCCCTGTGTCGCCATTGCCCGCAAACGCAAATTTTCTTTCGCAGCACCATGTGCCAAACAAGGCGCAGCAAAACCAAACGCGCCATGACCAGCGCATCAATGCATTTGCAGTGATTATCGATTCGCCCCTAAAATGGCAAAGCCTGGTGGACGCGCTGGAGACGATAACGTCACTGCGCGGCGAGCAAATACTGCGCATCAAAGGCATCGTCAACGTGGCGGGCGACGATACACCGCGCGCTATTCACGCCGTGCAGCACACCATTTATCCTGCGGCACGATTGCCCGCATGGCCGGACAGCGACCATCGAACACGGATTGTTTTTATCACCCGCGATCTGGATGAAAGCTTTATTCGCGACACGCTCAAATCGTTTATGGACGACGCGGCCGGGGTGGCTGGGTGAAACCACCGTGCTTCCCGATCGGGTCGGAACCCACCTGTCGAATCAACACCTTGAACTTCGAGACGTAGCGACCATCTATTCAAATATTTAAATTAAATATCAAGCCAGGTTTCAAACACACGGAGCAATTGCATGTCTGCCAAATCACAAGCCAAAGCTGAAATTAAAGAGCAAAAGTCAAAGACCGAGCTTATTCCTGCGACGATCCTCACCGGATATTTAGGAAGCGGAAAAACCACCTTGCTGAAGCGGATTCTGACCGAGCGCCACGGCGAGAAAATTGCGGTGATCGAAAATGAATTCGGTGAAGAGGGTATCGACAACGAAATCCTGGTGCAGGAAAAGGATGAGCAAATTGTCGAGATGAACAATGGCTGTATTTGCTGTACGGTGCGCGGCGATTTGGTGCGCATTCTCAGTGATTTGGCGGCCAAGCGGAAAGCCGGCACACTAAAATTTGATCGGGTGATTATTGAAACCACGGGTATGGCTGAACCCGGCCCGGTCGCACAAACGTTTTTTATGGACGAAGCGATTCACGATCAATACGTGCTCGATGCGGTGATTACGGTGGTGGATGCGAAACACGCTTCTCAGCAACTCACAGATAGCTCGGAGGCCCGCGCCCAGATTGGCTTTGCAGACCGTTTGCTGCTGTCAAAAACCGACCTGGTGGCGGACGATGAAACTAAAAAATTAATGGATCGGCTCAAGCGCATGAATCCGCGAGCGACGTTTCATAAAGTACATTTCGGCGAAACAGATATCAAGGAAATTCTTGATATCCGCGGTTTTAATTTGAATTCGATTCTAGAGATCGAGCCCGAATTTTTAGCCGAAGATCATCACACTCATTCAGACGATGTGCAGTCGTTCATCTGGAAAGACACGCGGCCGTTGGATATGGAGAAAATCGAGGCGTTCTTATCGCTGCTGATCCAAACCTACGGCGCGGATATGTTGCGCTACAAAGGCGTATTAAGCATCGACGGTCAGGACAACCGGATGATTTTTCAGGGCGTGCATATGCTCATGGGAGGCAGCCCTGGCAAGGCATGGCTTCCGGGCGAGGCACGCGAGTCGAAGATGGTTTTTATCGGTCGCAATTTGCCCAAGCGGATTTTTACAGAAGGTCTGGCTTACTGCGTGGTGGATGAAAAAGCAGAAGCGGCGCCGGCGTTGATCGTTACCGCATAGTCTAGGTTTCGAGGGAGGAACGCTGAGACATGCTGATCGCCGTTGAAAACCTCGAAGCCGGATACGACACCTCGACCGGCAGGCAAAGTGTGGTCAAGATCGGGCACCTGTCGATTGCGCAAGGCGAGCACACGCTGTTGCTGGGTCCGTCAGGGTCAGGAAAAACCACCTTGCTCAATGTACTGTCGGGCCTCGCTTTACCGTTCAGCGGCAAAATAGTTATTGATGGCACGACCCTGAATGCGCTGTCCGGGCGTGAGCGCGATAAATTTCGTTGCCAGAAAATTGGTTTGGTAATGCAACGGCTTCACCTTATTTCTGCGCTGAATGTAGAAAATAATTTATTGCTCACCCAGCGACTCGCCGGAATGGCGCAGGATCTGAATCGCGTCAGCGCCGTGCTGTGTGCGCTCGGAATTGAACACAAAGCGCAAAAATTTCCGCGCGCACTTTCACAAGGCGAAGCGCAGCGCGTGGCCATTGCACGTGCGGTGCTCAATCGCCCGCCGATTGTGCTGGCGGACGAACCGACCTCGGCGCTCGACGACGCAAATTGCGACGCGGCGATTGATTTACTGTTTGCACAGGCGCGTGAGCATGGCGCAACGCTGGTGGTGGCTACCCATGATGCGCGGATCAAACACCGATTTTCACGGGTCCATGAGCTGGCGGCAACTAAATGAAATCTTTTGCCACCGCGCTGAATCTTGCATGGGCCTATTTGCGCCAGCGCCCGTTGCCAACGTTACTGAACATACTGCTTTTGGGCTTGGGGGTAGGCACGATCATTGCGTTGATTCTGACGCTGGCACAGGCCGAAGAGCGGATGGAGCGCGACACCGCAGGCGTTGATTTGGTCATCGGCGCGAAGGGCAGCCCGTTACAACTCATTTTGTCGTCGGTGTTTCAAATGGACATACCGACCGGCAATGTGCCGGTCGCTGAGGCAGCGCTGATCATTTCAGCGCCGCAGGTAAAGCTGGCGATCCCGCTGGCGCTGGGCGATAGCTTTAAGACCTTTCGCATTGTCGGCACCGAGCCGGTCTATGCCGATCTTTATGGCGCAACGCTGCTCGAAGGGCGCCTATGGGCCAAGCCGCTGGAAGCCGTGGTAGGCGCAGAAGTGGCGCGATTAACCGGCCTTAGAATTGGCCAGCGCTTCGCAGGCTCGCATGGCCTGACCGAAGGCGGCGAGACCCATGCCGGACATCCTTATATTGTGGTCGGCCTGCTAAAGTCGACCGGCACGGTTGCCGATAGACTTATATTGACGAGTGTGGAAAGTATCTGGGCGGTTCATGACCATGAGCAGGAACAAAGGGGGAAAGAGCCTGCCGGAGCGCTCGGACGGACTGCCGTAAACGCCCCAAAAAATGCCGAAAGTGCCGGGCATGAGCGCGCCGACCAGAATAGCCACGACCGCCAACCCGACAATCAACACGACGCGGATAAAGAAATCACCGCTTATCTCATTCAGTACTCCAATCCGCTTGCCGCTGCCTCATTCCCGCGCATGGTTAACGCCTCCACCTCAATGCAGGCGGCGGCGCCCGCTATTGAGATCTCACGGCTGTTCGCGTTGCTGGGCATTGGCGTATCCACGCTGAAAATTTTTGCGGCAATCATGATGGTGTGTTCTGCCTTGGGCATCTTCATCGGCCTGATGAACACGTTAAATGAACGACGCGAGGATTTGGCGTTGCTTCGAATGCTGGGAGCCACGCCCGCCACGGTATTTTTTACCGTCGCCCTGCAAGGGTTTGCACTGGGTTTGCTCGGCGTTATACTGGGCCTGTTATTAGGTCATCTGGGCGCAGAGTGGATGGGATTTGCAATTCAAAAGACGCATCGCATTTACCTCACGGGATGGGTGTTTGTTAAAGAAGAAGCCGCGATAGTCATCGCAGCACTTGTTCTTGCTATATTCGCTGCACTGGTCCCGGCATGGCGCGCTTATCGAAATGCAGTGTCCGAAACCTTGAATGAGAGATAGCTGAAGATGAGGATTTCATGAAACAATTTTTGAAACAAACCATGAAAAAAACGATTGCCGATAAATTCAGTATTGCGACGGTGATGATGGCGCTATGCTTGTGTAATGGTTTATTCGTTGCCACGCTGGCGCAGGCAGTTTTGCCGCTGGCACCCTCATCTGTGCCCATGCCCGATGAGCAGCTGTTTGGCTACATTGGCAAAGATCCGCTCCCGCCAGGGACTATTCCCTGGCAGCTGTTACGGCAGGTGAAACTGGTGGAGGGAAAGGCAGAGGACGTAAAAAACGCAAAAGATATCAAGGCAACCACGACCAAAAAGAATGCTCCGCTCCTGCCGCAATTCAGCCCGCAATTGAAAGAGCTGGATAACCAGGAGGTCAAGTTATATGGCTTCGTGCTGCCGCTTTCGACCGGGGCCAAACAAAAGCACTTTCTGATTTCGCCACTGCCGTCGCACTGCCCCTATTGCGTATCGCAAGGCCCGGATTCAATGGTGGAGGTTATCGCTAAAACACCGGTGGAATTCAATCAATGGGAACCCATCGTGGTCAGTGGCAAGCTGGAGCTGGTTAACGACCAGTATCTTTTTTTCCGGCTTATCAACGCCGAATCGGTTAAATTCTAAGACTCGTTTTAAGACTCTTCAATCAAAGGCGCGCTTTTTCGACGCGGATATATAGCGTGAACATGCGGCGCGAATATAAAGCGCGAACGTAACGCGCGCATTTAAGGATTACAAAGGCATGGCGACTCCCTTTTCAGGCAAACCTGGTTCGACGCAAAAGCCGACGGCCGTTCCTGCGCCGAGACCTGTCCCAGTGCTGCAAAGTTCGTCGTCCGAGCAGATTTTGCCCGACTCCACCAATTTCCCGCCGCTATACGAGGCGGCTATCCTTTACGCGGCAGGCCACGACGAGGCGGCCCAGGAAACACTAAAAGACTACATGAAAACAACGGATGGCAAAAACAGCATCCGCACTTGGCTCATGCTGTTTGATTTTTATCATTTGACCGGTAATCGCCGCGAGTTTGATGCGCTATCGATGCTCTACTCGGTTAAATTTGAGCGCTCGCCGCCAGTGTGGACCGATACGCTCGATGCCGCAGATCCGCGCCGCAAAGAGAAACGTGAGCGCAAGGATTTTTTCACGCTGACGCCCGATTCTGATGGCGCGTTATTAGGCGAAATTGATAAATTTGAATCGTTCGCCAAAGAGATCGGCAGCTGCCGAGTTGATTTGACCAAGATAAAAACAATCTTGTGCGAGGAAGCTGAGCTATTTGCGATTGTTTTTCAGCGACTCCGGCGCGCCAAGATTCCGGTCTGGTTCAACGCGTTTGACGCATTTGCCACCACCCTCAGAGCTTCGATCAACGAGACCACAAGGTTGCCATTAAACGCAAGCCAGGGGTTTTGGTCGTTACTTTTTGAGTTTTATATCTTCGAAGGCAAGATCAACGAATATGAAGAGTTGGGGTTGGAATACGCAGTCGCTTTTGAAATGTCACCGCCCGCCTGGCAGGCCGTTAATCGTCCGCTATCAGGTGGAGAAGAGTCCGCCGTCGCCAATCCGGATGCCGAAAAAGCCACCCTAGGGTTTCCGATAAAGGGCGTGGTGAACGCAACCAGTAAAGAAGTGTTCCAGCAACTATCGCTGTATGCGGCGTCCAAGCAGGAAGTGGTTATCGACACCAGCGATTTGATGCGCATTGATTTTGTCGCGATCACGCTATTTTTTGACTCCATACGAGGCATCCATATGAGCCAGAAGCGCGTCATTCTCTCGAATTTGAATGAGTTGGTGGCCGCCCTGCTTGAGGTATTTGGTATGACCAAGCACGCGATCCTCATTCGCAAAAAAGCAGCCTGATCTGCGTTTCGGACGGCCGCGTATTTAGGCTTTCATTAGTGGGTTCTGTGGAAACCTCAACACCAACGTGACTGACCCATCTGAGACCATCTGACTCGACCCAAGCCCGATCAAGCTGGCTAAATCCAGTAAACCAACCACACTCTCTACCCCAATTTTAATGACGACATCAGGCGCCGACGCGGCACAATTTCATGGCACCACTATCGTCGCCGTACGCCGCGGTAATCTAGTCGCGCTGGGCGGTGATGGCCAGGTTACCTTGGGTAATGTGGTGGTCAAAGCTACCGCGACCAAAGTTCGCAGGGTCTATCAGGATAATATCTGCGTGGGTTTTGCCGGCAGCACCGCCGATGCATTTTCGCTGCTTGACCGATTCGAGGCAAAGCTTGAAAAGCACCAGGGTAATCTTATGCGTTCCGCCGTCGAACTCGCCAAGGATTGGCGGACTGACCGGATGCTGCGAAAGCTCGAGGCAATGTTGATCGTGGCTGACCGCGTCAACACTTATGTCATTACCGGCAATGGCGATGTGCTGGAGCCTGAACACGGCGTTGCGGCGATAGGATCTGGTGGCTCTTATGCCCAGGCCGCTGCCATTGCGCTTTTGGCCAATACCTCTCTCACACCAGCCGAGATCGTCAAAAAATCACTCACCATTGCAGGCGACCTTTGCATTTATACCAATCAGAATCACGTCATTGAAGTGTTGGAATAAATCATGATGACGCCGAAAGAAATTGTTTCCGAGCTGGACAAGCATATCGTCGGGCAGGCCGCAGCCAAACGCGCGGTGGCGATTGCACTCAGAAATCGGTGGCGGCGAAGCCAGGTGGCGGAACCATTGCGGCAGGAAATCACGCCGAAAAATATTCTGATGATCGGGCCCACTGGGGTCGGAAAAACTGAAATTGCACGGCGCTTGGCCAAGCTCGCCAATGCCCCTTTCATCAAAGTTGAAGCGACCAAATTTACCGAGGTCGGCTACGTCGGGCGCGATGTTGATTCGATCATCCGTGATCTCGCCGAGATCGCCGTAAAGCAGGCTCGTGAAGTCGAAGCCGAAAAAGCCAGACCGCTGGCACACGACCACGCCGAAGAGCGCGTGCTCGATGCGTTGCTGCCTGCGGCCCGTAATTTTGATTTTTACGGCAAGGCCAACGACGCCGAAGATGAGCATAAACATAGTGCCGAGTCGGGCGGCGTGGAGAGCGGTAATAACACGCGCCAGAAGTTTCGCAAAATGCTGCGCGAAGGCACGCTTGACGATCGTGAGATTGAAATCGAAGTCGCGGCGACTCCCGGGCAAATGGAAATCTTTGGCCCTCCCGGCATGGAAGACCTGACGCAGCAAATTCAGGGCATGTTTCAGAACATGGGGCAAACACGCCGTAAAGCCCGCAAGCTGAACGTAAAAGACGCTATGAAACTGTTGGTTGATGAAGAGGCGATGAAACTCGTCAACGATGAAGAAACGAAAATTGCGGCGATCCAGAACGTCGAACAAAATGGCATCGTTTTCCTGGACGAAATTGACAAGATTGCGAGTCGCTCAGAAGCGCATGGCGCCGACGTTTCGCGTCAGGGCGTGCAGCGAGATTTATTGCCACTGGTAGAGGGCACCACCATCTCCACCAAGTACGGCATGGTAAAAACCGACCACGTTCTATTCATTGCCAGCGGCGCCTTCCACCTCGCCAAGCCATCTGATCTCATTCCAGAATTACAGGGCCGGCTGCCGATTCGCGTCGAGCTTACTTCGCTTTCGATAGAAGATTTCGAGGCGATACTCACCAACACCGATGCCTGCCTGACGCGACAATACGAGGCGCTTTTAAAGACCGAGGGACTGACACTTTCGTTTTTGCCCGAGAGCGTGCGCAGGCTTGCAGAAATTGCCTTTTCGGTGAACGAAAAAACAGAAAATATTGGCGCTCGTCGCCTTTATACGGTCATGGAAAAGTTGCTTGAAGAAGTATCATTTGACACCTCTGCACGAGGAGATGCTTTTACGATAACCGCAGCCTATGTAGATGAAAAATTATCGGCATTGGCAAAAAGCGAGGATTTGGCTCGCTACGTTTTGTAGCGGGGCGCATATCAAACGCGATTGAAAACATGACAATCCCTACTCAGGCTGCGATGTGATGCATTCGTTCGGGCAATGAGCGCTTGTATGCTGGCATCAAGAATCTTTTAAATAGCGTTCGCCGAATGCCATGGTGAACTCAAATTTTAAGTGTTGAATGCCAAGTTCTAAGCACCCGAGCGGAGTGCGCAAACCCGCGTTGTAATGCACCAAGTCGAACGCATAAAAAATAGCGCAAAGCCGCACTCGGTTCTTTGCGTCGCCGAAATCGGATTTTTCGTCTGGCAGGCCGTCAAAACGAGCTGTTAACGCAGAGAAAGCCAAATTTCAAATCTGCGCGCCCGTTTACTTGGTAACGTCTTGCTGATTATTGGCCGTCATCGCCGCTGCCGTAGCGCGACATATGCAGTGATCAACACTGCAGACCAAGATTGTGCGCCATCACATGCAGCTTTAATGGCGACAACACAGTGGAGTCAACACAGAAAATCACGGCAAGAATTTATAGCCTATATTTCTTCGCAGACCCCACGCCACCACAACGCTGCGCCCCACAATAAAACTAAACTTTCAACCCCTCATAAAGCTTCGTCACCCGCTCCATTACTTCAAGGATGTTGTCGCATGATTTTGAAACAAATTCCAGTTCCAATTTTGAAGTTTGATTGGTGTTTAGTCGCTCCATTGCTTGCTGCAAAAAAGTCCATTGGGTTTCTGCCAGCGCCAATTCGCTTTTTATTTGATCTGTGTTTTCAGGAGATGCGATCAGCTTGTTGATTGAAGTACGATAATCCGCCAACGCTTTTTTTAAATCCTTCGCGATCACATCCCCTCGCACGCCCCAGCTGCGAAACAGATAGAGCTTGGCGATGCGCTGGGTGAGCGTGCGCGCATCACCTGCGGTGCTGATGAGATCACTGCGGGTCGACTTTGCGTAGGCCTGAATCAGCATGGCGCCCTTTTGTGAAATCCAGACTAACTCTTCGTTTTGCTCAGCCAGTTCGCGTGCATTGGCTACATTTACCGGCTTGGTCTGGATGCCTTGGTATTCTTCAAATAATTGCGCCAGCAATTCGTAGTTGTCTTTTATTTCCGGAGTCGGTGCACCAGCGCGCAATTCTTTGAGAGCGACCCCGAATTCGTGCAAGCTGTCGTTCATCTGCCGACGCGAGCGAATCTCCAGCACGTTTTGTCCGATCAAGGCGAATGACTTGGTAATTCGTTCTGCCAGCATCGGCTGGCGAATCGCTTTGTTCAAAAAGCTTGCGCCGTTAAATTTGGCAGCAGGCGTTTTCGCTGTAGGCTTTTGTTCCTGGCCGGATTTCACAGCCGCTTGTGCTTGCGCCATCGCGTCAGGTGACGTTGTCGCCATATTCAAACCGGCAAAAACTACGCATACAGTAACCAAAAGCTGCCTGAATTTTTGCGGATTTTGCGACAACCGAGTGTCGCTATTCAGGCACTGTATCGGACGCTGTAATGGGAGCTGATTCATAAATACATCCGTTCTTTTGCAATTTTTTTGCGACTATTTCATGCACTGCATGACGGTCATGCAGACCCAAATTTTTGCCGGTCTATTTTTTTATATCGATCTAGTATGCTACGCGTCAGGCGTCCAGCCTTACATCAACGATAACATTCGACTGAATAGCCGCCAATAACGACCCTTGTAAATCAAAATCAACATCGACTTTGAATGCTTTTTCAGCCGCTATTTCGAACGAGGCGTCGCTCTGCATGGCGCGCAAAAACTCGAAATTGGCATGCGAAATGGAGTGTATTTTAATTTCCACATCATCACGGGCAACCAAGGCGAAATCCCCCGGTACTTCCCAATTGATTGCAACTTCATCTACGTAATCTGGCTGATTTACTTCCCATATGCGCACAATTGGAAAAGGCGATGCGATCAACAACACGGATGGATGCAAGGTAAATCTTAACGTAGCATGTTGTTCTGACGGCACACTCGCGAGCTTCGACAGTTGGAAGCGCGGGCTTTCGGCGGCATGAAAAGCCATGTGCCAAGCCCATTCCAGCGACGCTACATCATGCAAATAGGGCAAATTATCCGTCTTGGCGCATGCCGCTAAAAAGTCTGGCCACTCGCGGCCAAACATATTCAAGTCCCCTGAAGGCGACGGTGTTGCACAAATGAATTGTGTGGCTAGATGCGAAAAGAACGGCGCCCCGAGAATGGATTCCGTTACCGGATATAAATCACGCAACGCGCCGGTAAGCGTCGCAAAAACATTGTGGCGATAGATGGCGAGTCGTTTTGAGGGACTCAGCTTTCCACCACGTATGAGTGCATCATCGGTCGCCGAATCGGCAACCGCCGCATTGTTGGCAAACAGGCGCGCAACAAACCGGCTTTGCAAATCAGGCAGCATGGGTGCGCCGTTGCATCGGATGCCGGGGCGGCGAGGAAAGGAGATTAGCAGCGGCTTGCTGCATGATCACATCTGCGTGCTTTGCTTCATCGAGAAGCACGTCAAGCGGTGGTAAATCGCTATCCCACTCAATTAATGACGGCACTGGTCCCAAACGCGCCAAAGTGTACGCATAAAGCGCCCACACCTCGTTGCTGACACGAGTACCATGCGTGTCGATGAGGATTTCACCCGTATCTTGAAATCCAGCCAGATGAATCTCGGTCACGCTACCTGGCTTGATCGCGTCAACATAAGTTTTCGCGTCAAAGTCATGGTTCATTGCGTTGACATAAATGTTATTTACGTCCAGCAAGATGCCGCACCCCGCGCGGTCAGCCACCTCCTGAATAAACGCCCATTCAGGAATATCCGAATCCACGAATTCAAGATAGCTCGACACATTCTCGATTGAAATTCGCCTGCCTAAAAAATCCTGCACCCGGGTTACGTGACTAATCACGTGGCGCAGCGATTCTGCGGTGTACGGCAGCGGCAGCAGGTCATTCACAAACCGGCCATCTACCCCAACCCAGCAGAGATGTTCGGATATCAGGGCAGGCTCAATTGCATCGGCAAGGCGTTTTAATTTTTGCAGATGATTGAGATTGATCGCATCGACCGAACCAATTGACAGCCCGACGCCATGCAAACTCAAGGCGTATAGTTCGCGGAAGGCGTGCAGATATTTGAGCGGCTGCCCGCCGTCTCCAAAAAAATTCTCGCTGTGTACCTCCAAAAACCCCAGCTTCGGCTGTTGAGCCAGAATTGCCTGATAATGCGGCGCGCGCAGGCCAACGCCCACGCTGCTGGCAATATCGGCTACGGAAAAAGCGGGCGACGTGGCCATGTTAGATGCTAGATTTTCAATCATGTCAGCGCAGTAAATCACGTTCAATAAACACAATGCCTTTGTGTCGGGCAAGGGCATTGTGATGGTTGACGCATCATCGCAACATCATGCAGTCAACACCACTTTATTCAAGCTCGCCGCGCGCGATGTTGCAATTTGCGGATTTAGTACGCGGATGGCGCTGCCGCTGCCGCCGGCTTTTTCAGCAAGCCACCCATTTTTTCGCAGGTACCTTTGGCGACATATTTCCACTCTTCAGGAACATTGTCTGCTTTTGCATTGCCAGCGCATGAATGTTGGGAAGTACCGCAATCATTCTTGCCGGTCTTGGCGATGCCAAAACATTTTTCTTTTTTCGGTGCAGCTTCTTGAGCACCGGCCAAGCCGGACACGCTAAGCGACAAAATACCGGTAATCGCGGCGCTAATAATCAGTTGTGATGCTTTCATGCTTTTTCCTTGTACAAATTTTGTTGTTAAAAGAGAATTTACTTGTTCTTTAAATATTTTTGCCGCGCTTTGTTCGTAGCCGCCTGCATTAATGTCAGCTCTTTTTATCTGAAGGAGCACTCCCTGCCTTCAGTGAACCGCCCATTTTTTCGCATGAACCTTTAGGTTCATATTTCCATTCGTCAGGCAAATTATCCCCTGATGCTTTTCCCGCACAGGTGTGTTTTGCAGTTCCACAATCATTCAAACTTTTTTTAGCAATGCCATAGCATTTCTCTTTTTCCGGCTTTTTCTCATCCGCAGCAGCCACAAAAGTGACGTTAGAAATTGCTAGCAAACCGGCCATCACAGACGAAATAACAAAGGTTGAATTCACATATTTACTATTCATATCGGCTCCTATGCGCACAAAATGGGGTCACGCAATAATTAGGTAAATCGCCGTCACTAGGCCAAACGTTAAAAACATTAACGTGCACCCGATCATTTCGTTTACCAGCAAAATACTGATTAACGCCCCGGGTGCAGACCTATTACGGTTATCAGGCTTAACTGGATTCGCAGGCTGTTTAATTGCAATTAGAAACATAACTCGATTATCTAACGCTATAAGGGACATCAGAGGCAAAGCGTCCTACGAAAACGCTGGTTTTACAGCCAATCTACGATCATTATTTTACTTACGATGTTGCCCCAAATTTTACAACGTTTTACAAACTGGGTTAAATCAGTGACGCAATGGCAGCAATGTGTCCACCAATGGCCCGCCGATTAACCATTTATTGCCCAATTATTGCCTCGTTATTACCCTCAAAACAGCGCTGCAGCACCCGCAAATGAGCATTGTCGCCAAGCTTCATAGACCATGATTGCTACCGAGTTGGAAAGATTCAAACTGCGGTTATTTGGCTGCATCGGCAACTCTAGTCGCCGATCCTCGGCAATAGTTTCAATCACCGAATTGGGCAGCCCACGAGTTTCCTGACCGAATACGAAAGCATCGCCCGGGCGAAACACCACCTTGTCATAGCGCGTTTTTCCAGGATTATCGACCGCAAAAATTCTCTGCGCAGGCAGCGTCGTAGCACACGCCGTCCAACTATCGTGGTGCTGGATATGCGTGAGCTCGTGGTAGTCAAGCCCCGCGCGGCGAACGCGCGCGTTATCCCATTCAAAGCCGAGCGGATGAATTAAATGCAGTTGCGCGCCTGCGTTGGCGCATAGCCGAATAACATTCCCTGTGTTGGGCGGAATTTCGGGTTGGTACAGAACCACGTGGAACATATTTATTTTAAAACCTCGACTTCAAATTATCTCGGCATAGCATTGCGAAGAGGCAAACTATTTCGACGCGCGCGCAATCACCCACGCCTCGACATGGCTGACACCCTGCTTTTTAAGGGCGCGGGCAGCATCCGACATCGTGGCACCGGTCGTCATCACATCATCAACAATCGCGATCCTGAGCCCGCCCAGATCTTGCCCGCAATCGAATGCCCCTTTCATATTGGCGCGTCGTGCCTCGCGATCAAGGCCCGCCTGTGGCGGCGTATCGCGGACGCGAACCAGCCCGCGTGTTTCCACTTTCACTGCCAATTTTTTTCCGATATCCCGCGCCAGCAGCGCCGATTGATTGAAGCCACGAGCCGCCAATCGCCGCTTCGCCAGCGGCATCGGAATTATGATGTCGGGCATCGCACTGGCACCGTTGTTACCCGATTTCAGCAAAGTCACAAATTGATCGACGAACAATCCCGCCAGCGAAAGATTCGCGTTGAATTTGAATGACTGAATTAATTTATCGAGCGGAAACGAATACGAAAATGCACTTTTCGTCGCATCAAAGTGTGGGATATTCGCTTGGCAATCGCCGCAAGTTTCACCTTCCAACGATTGCATCGCACCAATCTGGCCGCAACATTTGCAGCCCGATTCGAGCCGGATCGGCAGATCAGCCTTGCACACATCGCAAATCGTGCCCGCAGACGAAACCCCGCATAACTGGCAATCCTGCAGCATTACCTGCGCAAATAGCCTTGCCGCGCGAGAGAGCATCAGCATGTGGTCGTTAGCACTTGGCAATCACCCTATTTTTGGATGGGGCTGTACAAACATTGAGCGATTGTCGCTTATACAGTCTGAATCAATTGACATATGGCGTTTGTTTGGCGATTATCTGACATGTTTTAGCTTGATGTTGTCGCGTCGATGTCGTTAGCTCGCTGCGTTTGGCTCGCGCCCACCGATTCTGCGTATGCCAACCGACTCTGCATATATTACGCGCTTCAATTTCAATCCTCACGCTTGCGTGCCCGCCATTTTCACTTGTCAACTCATTTGCCGCACCAATTGTCACATCCCAACCTAGCTTGAGAATGTCCATGAATTCCACTATTGACGCGTTTGCACCCATATCAACCTCTACTCCTGCTGAAGCTCACGGGGAAACAAAAGCAATGGCGACTCCGGCTTCCTGGAAGACAAAAATTGACGCGGCATTAACGCTCACGTGGCCGCTGGATCGGGTTGAAGCATTATTTAATTTGCCTTTTAACGATCTCATCCATCAAGCGCAGAGCGTACACCGCGAACATCACGATGCGAACAAAGTCCAGCTTTCTACATTACTCTCAATCAAAACGGGCGGCTGCTCGGAAGACTGCGGCTATTGCCCGCAAGCCGCGCGCTACAGCACCGGCGTGGAAAACGAAGCACTGATGGATGTGGCCGATGTGGTGGCCGCGGCCAAGCTAGCAAAACAAAACGGCGCATCACGATTCTGCATGGGTGCTGCATGGCGCGGGCCCAAGCAACGTGATCTCGACCCGGTGCTCGACATGGTGCGCGAAGTCAAAGCGCTTGGCCTTGAAACCTGCTGCACGCTGGGGATGTTGAAAGACGGCCAGGCCGAACAATTAAAAAACGCGGGCCTTGATTACTACAACCACAACCTCGATACCGCGCCCACGTTTTACGGCGAAATCGTCACCACCCGCGAATATCAGGATCGCCTCGACACGCTGGACCGCGTCCGCGGCGCCGGCTTGAACGTCTGCTGCGGCGGCATCGTCGGCATGGGCGAATCGCGGCAGGATCGCGCAGGGCTCATCGCGCAGCTCGCCAGCCTGGAACCCCAGCCCGAATCCGTGCCGATCAATTATCTTGTGCAGGTTGAAGGCACGCCGCTGTATGAAAAAATGAATGGCCCCAATGCAATAAACGCGATCGACTGGACAGAATTCGTGCGCACCATCGCCGTGGCCCGCATCACCATGCCCAAAAGTTTCGTGCGCCTCTCCGCCGGACGCGAAACCATGAACGAAGCGACACAAGCGATGTGTTTTCTTGCGGGTGCCAACTCAATTTTCTATGGTGAAAAATTGCTCACCACCGGCAATCCCGATGTGAACAAGGATCGCGCGCTGTTTGAGAAATTGGGCATTACGCCGCTTTAAAAAAGCGCAGAAAATTATCAAGCCCTAGCATTGGCCGGCTTTTACAAGCATAAATAGCTGTAAATGTCTCTCAATGCTAGCCTCGCCAAGGTGATGATGCGGGACGAACAGCAACATTACGTCCTGCCGCGGAACTTACCGAAATAATGACTTTGCCCACCAACTTCGCCATGGATTTAACCGAACTCGCGCAAGCAAACGCACTGCGCACGCGCCGCGTCGTCGAGTCTGCGCAGGGCCCGTGCCTCACCATCGACGGTCGTCAATATTTGGCTTTTGCGAGTAACGATTATTTGGGGCTGGCGAATGACGCGCACTTGATCGAGGCGGCAAAAAACGCGATTGATCGCTATGGCGTCGGTGCGGGCGCATCACATATGGTGTCGGGCCATATGGCGCCGCATCATGAATTGGAAATAGCACTGGCGCGGTTTATGGGAATGGATTCTGCGTTATATTTTGGCTCGGGCTACGCGGCGAATTTGGGGATTTTAACGTCGCTTGCGGTGCGTGGCGATAACATTTTTGCCGATAAATTGAACCATGCTTGTTTAAACGATGGTGCGTTGTTATCGAACGCAAATTTTCATCGTTACGCGCATGGTGATTTAAACAAACTCCGCTCCCTGCTTGCCGCGCAAGCCAATAATGCCTCGAACGGCAGGCGCAACGTAGTGGTTACAGATGCGGTTTTTTCGATGGATGGCGACCTTGCCGACTTGCCTGCGATCCTCAAACTTGCGGAGCAATTCGATGCGCTACTGGTGATCGACGATGCGCATGGTTTCGGCGTATTGGGCGAAACCGGGCGCGGTTCGCTCCAGCATTTTGGCCTGAAGTCAGAGCGCATTGTGTACATGGCCACGCTCGGCAAGGCAGCAGGCGGCTACGGCGCGTTTGTCGCGGGCAATGCGGATGTGATTGAGTGGATTTTGCAAACCGCGCGCACGTATTTATTCAGCACCGCGACACCGCCGATGATTGCAGCAGCGCTGCTGGAAAGCCTGAAAATAATCGATGAGGATCAAGCCAGGCGTGCGCATTTGCACGATCTGATTGCAGGTTTCGCCGCATCCCTTAAACTCAAAAACAGTGCGCTGAAATTTTCGGAGACGGCGATCCAGGCGATCATCATCGGTGAAAATAGTCATGCGCTTTACTTCACAAATGAGCTGAAAAAGCGCGGTATCTGGGTGCCCGCGATTCGCCCACCGACCGTACCGCGCGGCACCGCGCGGCTGCGCGTGTCGCTGAATGCCGGCCACACCAAAGCTGACGTGACCGAACTCATCGTTGCACTCACCGAAATCGATGCGTCACTACCCGACGCAAGCAAATGAAGCCCTTATTTATAGAACAACTTGGCCGGGGTCCAGACCTGACCTTGCTACACGGCTGGGGGTTGAACGGCGCGGTGTGGGGTGGCATTCGTGATGAGCTGGCTGCGCACTTCACCTTGCATATCATCGATCTGCCGGGACATGGCCATTCGCAACATATCCCGATTACCACGCTTGCCGCCATTGCCGACGACATCGCGAATGCCCTGCCCCCGCGCGGACATTTGCTCGGCTGGTCCATTGCCGGGCAGCTTTCAATTGAGCTGGCGCATCGCGTGCCCGATAGAATTGACAAGCTGATTTTAGTCGGCACCACGCCGCGCTTTATTGAAAATGACGATTGGGCATTCGGTAAAAAAGCCGCGATGCTTGACCAATTTGCAATGAACTTGATTGAAAATTATGACGCTACGATTCGTGGATTTCTTGCGCTGCAAATTCTGAATCAGCCGAATCAGCGCGCCACGATTGCCGCATTGCAAGCTGCCGTGAGCGCACGTCGCGCGCCGAATGCCACGCAGCTGACAGCGGGCTTGGCGCTGCTGCGAACCAACGATATGCGCAATTGCCTTGCGGCCATTCAGCATCCGACACTCGTCATTCAGGGCGACCGCGATGCACTCACCAGCGAACGCGCCGCGCACTGGTTGGCGATGCGAATCCCGCGCTGCCAATATGAAATGATTCCATTCGCGACCCATGCGCCGTTTCTATCGCATCGCGAAATTTTTGTCTCACTCCTTATCCGATTTTTGAATTCATGACTGCACCCAATCTTCCGGCCAAACGTGATGTGCAACGATCCTTCGGCAATGCCGCCGCGACGTATGATAAAAACGCATTCTTGCAGCGCGAAATGGTGAATCGATTATTTGAACGTCTGGATTACATCAAGCTGGAACCGCGGCGCGTGCTTGATCTGGGTAGCGGCACCGGTTATGTCAGCGAGCAATGTCGCGTCCGTTTTCCGAAAAGTGACGTGATTGCGCTTGATTTGGCACCTGAAATGCTGCAATTCTCAAAAAGCCGACTGCCCCAGACCCCAGTTCTGGCGCGCTTCTTGGGCCGTTCTTATTCGCACCATTTTATCTGCGGCGATGCCGAAAACTTGCCAATTGCCAATGATAGTATTGGCGCGGTTATTTCCAGCGCAACGCTGCAATGGTGCAACCCTGAGAAGGTAACCAAAGAAGTTGCGCGCATCTTGAAACCGACAGGTTTATTCATGTTTACGACCTTCGGGCCAGATACTTTGAAAGAATTGCGCAGCGCATTTCGAGCGGTTGATAACAAGCCGCACATCAACGAATTTGTCGATATGCATGATCTCGGCGATATGTTGGTCGCCGCCGGTTTTGCCGATCCGGTGATGGATCAGGAAACAATCACCCTGACCTATGCCGATCTGAAATCAATGATGCGCGAACTCAAAGCTATTGGCGCACACAACGTGATGCCTGATCGCAGCCGCGGATTAATGGGGAAAACGCAGTGGCAACGCTTGACCGATGCTTACGAAAACTTTCGCCTCGACGGTCGGCTTCCGTCGAGCTACGAGGTAGTGTATGGTCATGCGTGGAAGCCCAAATTTTCCAAACGAAAAAGCACCGATGGGCAGCAAGCCATCGGGCTGGATGAATTTAAGCGTATGGTTCGTAAAACCTAGCGTGGCGCTTTACTCCTTAGCCTGAAGACAAAGGAGGGAGTCAAAACTCTGTGGGGCAATGATTATGAAAAACTATTTCATCACCGGCACCGATACCGAAATCGGTAAAACCTTTGCTACCTGTGCGCTGATTCATGCACTCACTGCGCGCGGGCTCAAGGTCGCGCCGATGAAGCCGATAGCGGCCGGCACGATTAATCTGAACGGTACTGATATCAATGAAGATGTGGCGGTGCTGATGTCGGCGGCAGGAAATACGTTTCCCATTTCAGACGTGAATCCATATTGTTTTCGCGAAGGGATTGCGCCGCATATTGGCTCGCGCCATGAACGCCGCCCAATTGAAATCGAAGTTATCCGCAAGAGCTATCAGCGGCTGGCAACATTAAGCGATATGGTTTTAGTCGAGGGCGCGGGCGGCTATTCAGTGCCGATGTCGGATACCCAATCGATGGCGGATATTCCGAAGTGGCTTGAGCTTGACGTGATTCTGGTGGTGGGCATGCGCATTGGCTGTATCAACCACGCCACCCTGACCGCGGATGCCGTGCGCGCGCGCGGCTTGAAGCTCGCTGGCTGGATCGCGAATACACCCGCCTCGCAAATGGCCGCCTACGAAGAAAATCTGGCCACGCTTAAACAGGTGATTGCGGCCCCGTTGCTCGGAACTATTCCACGCATCCCGGCGTCTTATCTAGTGTCTGCGCTGGACGCAACCAAGCTAGCCGCGAAGCACCTCGACGTGACCGCGATTGTTTGAAGAAAAGAACTTATTGAAAGAGCTTATTTTGAAAACTGTCACCAAATACGCGGTACTTTTTGCGGCCTCCGCCATTGCCGCCGCGGCCATTATTTCGCAGGCCGCACATGCTGAGCCGGTCGCGATGGGCGCTGTGAAATCACCGGTTACTGTTTCTGAAATCTGGGTGCGTCCCACCGTGCCGGGCGGCGATGTATCGGCTGCCTATATGCAGATCAAATCAAGTGCTCTTGTCAAGTTGATCAAGGTTGACTCACCGGTAGCGGGCAATATTGAAATCCACAATATGAATATGAAAGACGGCGTGATGGAAATGAAAGCCGTCGATGCGATTGAAGTGCCGGCGAATAAAATGGTGGCACTCAAACCGGGCGGCTATCACGTCATGCTGATGATGTTATCGAAGCCGATTAACAAGGGCGACAATGTTCCGTTAAAGCTCACCTTTGAGGGCGCTGACAAAAAAACGTTCACGATCGGCGTCAATGCAAAAGCTGGTGCCCCATCTGACGCCACAGCGCAGGTAAAACCTTCTTCCATCCACCGCCAGTGACGGCCGCAGCCCGGATTTCTTTTTTGTTTTATCGGCGGCATCGTGCAGCAGCGGTGGAGAGAACCGAGATTTACGCAAAACATTGACGTAACGCTGCTCCGCCCGTTTGGAGGCGAGTCGCGAATGGTTGAAGTATTGCGACCGTTGTTGCCGTCGCGGATGCCTTATGCTGCGGTATTTGCCGCCGAAGCGCGCAAGCTACTTTGCCTTTTCTGATCAGATTATCCTGAAAACCTGCAGCGCGGAAGTTTCGGTTGTGATGAAAGCATTTGCCAACCAAGAACGTGATTGGCTGGACGTCGAATCAGAGGTGTCGTCAAGGCAACCGCCTCGATTGGCAAACTATTGATGACGGGCTTCAACCGCCGGCGGCGTTGCGCGAAGACGCGAATATTGCTGCGCTTGAGAGCGCTAAAAGGTAAGCGGGTTTAATCAGCGCCAAGCACAGCACTTTGGCAAATGAAGCGCGTCTCGCCATGAACCGCACCAAGCTAATTTTTAACCTGCGATCCCCGTTGGAAAGCGACACCCTGCGCGCCATGAATGATTGCAGCGTCTAAATCGCTCAACGTCATTCCACCCAAGGCATAGCAAGGCAGCGGCGCGGCTTCGACAAATTCGGCAAACTGCGCCCAGCCAATAGGCGCTTGATTGGGATGCGTGAGCGTGGTTTTGACCGGCCCAACGACGACAAAATCACATTTCAATTCCGCTGCACGTTCAATCTCGTAACGCGTATGCGCAGATGCGCCGACAAGGGCGAAATCAGGGCGCTCGTTTAATGTTGATAGTTGCACGGACGTGAGGTGAACACCGGCGGCTCTCACTTCATGCGCCAATAAAATATCTGAATTGATCAGCACTTTTACGTCATGCGAATATTCGCATTCGCGGGCGAGTGAAATCACTTCTTTTGCAAACTTTGTACACGCTTCACGAGACATCGCTTTCTCTCGCACCTGGAGCATTTGAGGAACAATTTCATTTTTCAACCCTAGCACTGGCGTGCCGATCAGAGTATTTTTGCTCCACGATACCCGTAGATTATGGAGGTACGCCTCCACACCCATTTCAGCCGCATTAGAAATCGTATAAACGTTTGGCAGCGCAAGCGCCTTGAAAATCGGCACGCAACCGGGCAGCGTAGGCGAAACCGTCATCTGGTTCAAGCGCACCCACTTGAAGGTCTGGCCTTCCATTCCACACATTTCGCCGTGCCACGCATGAACGCGCCAGCAATGTAGCCGCACTGTGGCATGCGTGTAATGCATCATGAAGCTAAACCACGGCGTGGCGCGGGTAATGGTGACGTTCAGCTCTTCGATCAGTTCACGCACCAAGGCATCACGTACCGATTCGCCCGCTTCGATTTTGCCGCCAGGAAATTCCCAGTAGCCTGGGTACAACTTACCTTCCGGACGCGATGATAATAAAAACGTTCCATCCGGTTTGATAAAAACTGCGACAGCGACTTCGGTAATTTTCATTTCACTGATGTTGATTTTATTCGTGGTTTGAGCTGTGGTTTGCTATTAGCCAGCGCGCGCTTTTTAGGCACCGCGACTGGAATACTTCCCGCCCAATCGCGCGCGAATTGATACGCCACGCGCCCGCTTCGCGAACCACGTTCCAGCGCCCACAGCAGTGACGCGCGACGCAACGCGTCTTCATCATGGCTTTTAACATGCGGTGCCAACACGGCAACCCAGTGCCGCGCGATCTCCAAATATTGTTCTTGGCCAAACGGATAGAAAGACAGCCACAGCCCAAACCGCTCAGACAAGGAAATTTTTTCTTCCGTTGTCTCACCCGGATGGATTTCGCCATCGTCGGTGTGCCTGGCCTCTTCGTTTTCGCTCATTTTTTCGGGCATCAAATGGCGACGATTGCTGGTGGCGTAGACGAGCATATTGTCGTTGGTCGCAGCGATACCGCCATCGAGCACCGACTTCAACGCTTTGTAGCCGGGATCGTTTGCCTCGAAAGAAAGATCATCGCTAAAAATAATAAATCGCTCGCTACGATCAACGATTAGATCCGCGATTTCAGCAAGATCGACGAGATCAGCTTTATCCACTTCAATTAAACGCAGGCCCTGCTTCGCGTAGCGATGAAGCGCAGCTTTTACCAGCGAAGACTTGCCGGTGCCGCGCGCGCCGGTGAGCAAAACATTGTTAGCCGACCGACCCAAGACAAACTGTTTTGTATTCAAATCAATCCGCGTTTTTTGCTCATCAATATCTTTTAGATCTTCAAATCGAATGATGTGTGGATGCGCGACCGCCTGCAAGAAGCCGCGTCCAGAACCGCGATTTCGGCGCCAACGGTAAGCGATGGCTTGCCAATCTGTAGGCGGTGCGGGTGGCGGAAGAATTTGTTCGAGCTTGTTGATCAAAACTTCTGCACGATCAAGCGTTTCACTTAATTTTTTTTCGATTTTTCCGAACATATTTTCTATTGATCCAACAATTAAATATCGAGGCGAAGGCTAACGGTGGCCTAAAAGGCGGCATCGCCCGATCGCCCCCAAGGCGCCCTTTCACGGTCGCCACGGGAAGGAGAAAAGCATGCACTAAAACAGGACGTACCAAACTTATGCGAATTTCTAAGAACGATAGTCCGCGTTAATCTTCACATAATCATACGAAAAGTCGCACGTCCAAAGCGTCACCGCCTCCATGCCGCGCCCGAGTTGTACATGCACCAGAATCTCGGCTTCTTTCATCACTCGTGCGCCGTCTTCTTCCCGATAACTTGCGGCACGGGCCCCGTTTTCGGCAACTAAAACATCGCCTAAAAAGAGTTTTATTTTATTAGGATCAAGATCAGGAATACCCGCATAACCAATTGCTGCCAAAATGCGCCCAAGGTTTGGATCGCTCGCAAAAAACGCGGTTTTCACCAGCGGCGAATGGCCAATCGCTTTTGCAACTTTCATACATTCGGCGTGCGTTTTTCCGCCATCGACCTTCACCGTAATAAATTTTGTAGCGCCTTCACCATCGCGCACAATTGCTTGCGCCAGTTCAATCGCGACTTCGTTCACGGCTAATTGCAATTGACCATATTCTGCCGTACCTTCGCCGTTAATCTGCGGATGCCCGGCCTGGTTGGTGGCGATCAGCACAAACGAATCGTTGGTCGATGTGTCGCCGTCAATGGTGATGGAATTAAACGACACATCCGCCGCAAGCCGCACCATATCCTGCAATATATCCGCACTGACCACAGCATCAGTAGCGATAAAACCCAGCATGGTCGCCATGTTTGGCTGGATCATGCCGGCACCTTTTGAAATCCCGGTAATCGTTACCGTTTTATCGTGAATCTTGATCTGTTTGGACACGGCTTTGGGCACCGTGTCAGTGGTCATAATCGCGTGCGCCGCATCCAGCCAGCCATTAAAGTTCAGGTTTTCAATACATTTGGGAATGCCGGCTGAAATGCGTGCCATCGGTAAATGTTCAAGAATGACACCTGTAGAAAAGGGTAATACTTGATTGGTCTTGCAACCAAGTAGGCCAGCAACTTCAGCGCTCATGGTCGTGGCGTCGGCCAGCCCGCGCTCGCCGGTGCCCGCATTGGCACAGCCCGTGTTGATGACTAGCGCGCGAATCTCGTGGGTGTGTTTGAGATGATCACGACACACTAAAACCGGCGCCGCGCAAAACCGATTTTGCGTAAACACACCCGCCGCCTGACTGCCAGGCTCAAAAGCCACAACCAGCATGTCTTTGCGATTGGGCTTGCGTACGTGCGCCTCGGCAAATCCCAGCGAAACACCGGGCACCGGCAACAGCGACATGAGGGTGGGAAGCTTGTAATTTACAGCCATGATTTACCTGTGCGGTTTGAAATACGTTTGGAGGCGCAAAGTCGTGCAAAATTATGGCATGGATGCTTTGCGGTGTTCATTGCTTCGTCATCATCCCACTAAAGTATCTACCTCATGAAAACGCAAACCCACTACGGCGATGCAGTAGCTTATGTCACCAAAGACGGCTCGATCATTCGCGAGCTGATGCATCCCGACCATCATGGGGTGCACGCGCAGAGTTTTGCAGAAGCGATTGTTGAAGCAGGCATCACAACTGCGTTGCACCTTCACCGATCATCTGAAGAGATTTATCACATCACGCAGGGTATGGGTCGTATGCGGCTGGGCGCAGACATGCTTGATGTGAGCGCAGGCGACACGATTGTGATTCGGCCCGAGACACCGCATTGCATCACCAATGTGGGAGCCGCCGCGTTAAAAATTATTTGTGCTTGCAGCCCCGCGTATTCGCATGATGACACCGAGCTGCTGTAAAGCTTTATTCGCCATCTCGAAGCAGCTGCTCAAACGCCTCCGGCGTTTTCCAGTGAAATCCACACACATAGCGCGGCAAATGCCAGCGATTGCTGGTCTCGGTCATTACTCCACCCTGCGTGCCGAACGCGGCCAGTACAAATGGATTGGCGGCTTGTGCGGGGAAGTATTCTTGCATTAAATAATTATTGGATTCACCGTAAGGGTAGGCAAAAAGTTTTGTGCCCGGATTCGGTGCAGCTCGGTTGAGGTAGTCGGCAGCAACGTGAATTTCGGCATCTGCATCATCAAGCGATTTGACGCAACGAAAATTGCCCTTGGTCTGTTTTCGTACGGCAACGGGAGTGACACAGTCGTGGTTATGATCCCAACTATGGTTGGCTATCGCCATCATGTTTGAGACCACCGCATCCCTCCACCAGGTTTCCCGCCACCAATCTTTACCCAAGATGCAGGCTTTGTCCATTTGCGCGCGCGCATCGGGCGAGACAACGACAAACGAAGTTGCATGGGGCTTCGGGCTGGGTTTCGAGGATTCGATTTGATCACGCATGATGTTCAGCATGCTTCGCTGCACACCGAATTCCGGATGCGCCAGATCGTGAAAATCGAAGTCAGAGCCATCGTCGAACGTGATGGCAATTGTTTTTTTCGGTAACGCCGCTGTCATGCCCAAATAAGCGCTGACGACATCAAACAGCGGCGCGATATGCCAACCGGTTTTGCACAACATCGCCAAGTCTTCCCGGAACGCAACATGGTCATTGTTGCCGTAGTCATGGCCATGAACATTAAGCGCATGATAGGCCAGAATCGGAATGCGCATCGCTTTAGAACGGCCCGATTTTTGCGATTGCTTCAATCAAAATGGCTTGCGCATTTGCATCCAACTCATTTTCCAAACCGTGCAGCCATTTCACAATCAAATGTTTATGCGCGGTCGGCTGATATCCCACGCGCTGGTCAACTCGGTAAGCCTGGGAATCACCGCAGTATCCAAACCAGGCCGCGGCATCGCTGAGATCACGCGCGGCTGATTCCATCATGATTTGCGCCACGCCACCAAGTGCTTTGCAGTCACGAAATTCATGCTTTGGCAAGCTGCGGTAAAAATGCTTTTTTACGCACATTCCGCCCTCAAGGTAAACGGCATCATAGCGAATCCAATTGCAAAAACCGACGCATTCAACTTTGCCATCGGCTCGAATGTATTGAGCAACGTACTGATGCCACGCCGATTTCTTGACCCACTCAGACCCCAATTGAAACTCGCGCGGAGACGGGAAAGCCGAGTTAAAACTGGCCTGAAAAAGTTCGCCCGCAATCAAGGTGGCGTCGCCAACATCGCGCACGGTGAGTGCTTCGGCGAACGAATGACTCATTTACGAATATACCAAGAGCTGTAAAGCTCGTTGGGGGCCAAATCGCAAATACGGTGTTCAAACATGCCCGCCCTGTATTCCACCAGCGGCTCGCAGCGCAACGCGGCTCGCCACGGCTCAAACCCGAGGGTGCGCAGCTCTTCATCAAACTTGGGCACGGTGATTTTGTTAAGTTCGTTATACCACTGCCAGTACTCTTCGCGCTTGGCAAACAGGCCGCTACGATCCATGAATTTCGGGTCGTTGCTGAACACAATATCGCGCACCTCATCATGGGTATGGGTGAGATGAAAATACGGTTCGGTGGAAAACTCGCCCAAATGATGGCCGATATTCGAATAGAACAAACCAGGCGTAATAAATAGCAAACCGTCGGGTTTTAATACGCGCCGCATTTCACTGAGCGCGCGGTCATAGCCGCCCGCCATATGCTCCACCGACCCCCACGAAATCAGTGCATCAAATGAACAATCGTCAAACGGTAATGCGTTGCCATCCTCGGCCATAAACTTGAGATTTTTCGGCATCGGCAGATGGCCCAAATTATTGTCGGCAAGGATTTGTGGCAAACGCTCAAAGCCTTTGAACGGATCAATACCGATCAATTCTTTCGGTCCATAGCGCAGCGCAATGCCCAGATCCGTCACGCCGTCGCCGCAACCCACATCCAGCACGCGGCCTCGCATGAGCGGCGAGTCACCACAAATGTACTCAATAGCGGTGCGCGACGCGTGGTCAAAATGCTGGTAAAACCAGCTCTTATGACCCTGCCGCCAAGCGAGCGACTCAATCGTGGGAGTTGCACCAACGGAATCGACTTCCCACACCACGGCCATCGATGACTGAGCCGTCTGAGTCGTATTGGTGGGCCCGGCGAATGCAATATTTTGAACTGCCAGCATTTGCTTCACGCCATCCACGCGGCCGAACACGCGTACACAAGCGCGTGTTGCACCAAGCGCGAGTGCCAGGCGCGGCGTATTCCAACGGATTAGATATTCGCCTTTGGGTAGCCAGCAAATATCCCAACCATCCTGTGAAATAAAACGGGTGTGAAATGGTGCATCCGAGTCGTTACCAAAAAAATCAACGCACACATCAACGTCAACGACGATGTCAGATGCAATGCGCATGTTCGCGATAACAGAAAACGGCTCGCCGTTTACGGCACGCCCGCTAACGTGCGCATTAATTTTCAAACCCACCGTTGCCGCCGGTTTAAGTTCGCTCATCGATGTCGTCATTCGTTACACAGCGCATGCAATCAAGACAACTTACCATGGCATTGCTTATACTTTTTTCCGGATCCACACCAGCAAGGATCGTTACGGCCAATTTTTGCGGCGTCGCGCACGAATGGTGAGCCACCCTGCTCGTCGGCAACCTTATCAGCCGCCTTGTCCGCCAGCGCGAGCGCTTCGTCGTAATCGGCGTGATGGTACTGCACATTTTGTGCGACCCGTGCCGCGGCTTCTTCAGCCGCTTTTTCAGCTTCGGCGACTGCCGCCTGTGATTCCACACGAACGTTCACCAGTACTTGCGTTACTTCGCGTTTGATCCCATCCAGCATGCTGCTGAACAGCTCAAATGCTTCGCGCTTGTATTCCTGCTTGGGCTGCTTTTGTGCATAGCCGCGCAGATGAATACCCTGGCGCAAATAATCCAGCGCGGCCAGATGTTCGCGCCAATGCGAATCAATGGATTGCAGCATCACTGCGCGCTCATATTGATGCAACAGCGGCTTTTCAACATCTTTGAATTTTGCTTCATATTCCTGGGTAGCCTGCTCAACCAGGCGCTCGCTCATTTTTTGGCTATCAAGCTCCTCATCGTTCTTGAGCCATTCATCCACGCTGACTTTCATATTGAAGTCGGACTCAAGAGTCCGCGTCAGACCAGTCGCATCCCACTGCTCTTCAACTGATTCTGGCGGCACATAAGTGGCTACAACGCTTTGCAGCACGTCGGAACGCATCGCAGTAATCGTTTCAGAAATGTCCTCTGCATCGAGCAGCTCATTGCGTTGTTGATAGATCACTTTGCGCTGATCGTTGGCCACATCATCGTATTCAAGCAATTGCTTGCGAATGTCAAAATTTCGCGCTTCCACTTTGCGCTGTGCATTTTCAATCGAACGCGACACCATACCCGCTTCGATCGCCTCGCCTTCCGGGATTTTGAGGCGCGCCATAATCGCCTTCATTTTGTCGCCAGCAAAAATTTTCAGCAAGGGATCTTCGAACGACAGGAAAAAGCGCGATGAGCCCGGATCTCCCTGGCGGCCCGCGCGTCCGCGCAGCTGGTTATCAATTCGACGCGATTCGTGACGCTCGGAACCCACAATATGCAGACCACCCGCGGCAACTACTTCCTCATGTAGTTTTTGCCAGCCCGCTTTTAATTCAGTCATTTTGCCCTCTTTCTGCGCATCGCTCAGGGCTTCATCGGCTTTGACCGCTTGCAATGCGTGCTCCAAGCTTCCACCCAGCACGATATCGGTGCCGCGCCCTGCCATATTGGTGGCAATGGTCACTGCTTTCGGCTGGCCTGCCTGTGCAACAATTTCTGCCTCACGCGCATGCTGTTTGGCGTTCAGCACTTGATGTGGAATTTTTTCTCTCTTGAGCAATTCAGATAGCAGCTCCGAATTTTCAATTGAGGTTGTACCAAGCAAAACTGGTTGGCCACTCTCATAACACGCTCGCACATCAAGCACGATTGCGTTGTGCTTCTCGTTTGATGTCATGTAAACGAGATCGTTTGGATCGTTGCGCACCATCGGCTGGTTGGTAGGAATAATCACCGTCTCGAGGTTGTAAATAGACTGAAACTCGAACGCTTCCGTATCCGCCGTACCGGTCATACCGGAAAGCTTTTTGTAAAGCCGGAAATAGTTTTGAAAGGTGATTGAAGCCAGCGTTTGCGATTCGTTCTGAATCTTCACGCCCTCTTTTGCCTCAACCGCTTGATGCAGACCTTCGGACCAGCGGCGTCCGGTCATCATGCGGCCAGTGAACTCATCAACAATCACCACCTCACCATCTTGCACCACGTAATGCTGATCGCGGTGATAAAGCACATTGGCACGCACCGCTGCATACAAGTGATGAACCAGCATGATGTTGGACGGATCGTATAGCGAGGTACCTTCCGCCAACAATCCATTTTGCACCATCAATTGTTCAGCGCGCTCATGGCCCTCTTCTGACAGTGTGACCGAATGGGCTTTTAAATCTATCCAGTAGTCGCCAGCCCCTTTTTCATCCTCTTGCGGCTTCAAATTGGGCACCAGCAAGTTTACCTTTTGGTACATCGCGGCTGAATCTTCTGCCTGCCCCGAGATGATCAATGGCGTTCTCGCCTCGTCAATCAAAATCGAATCCACTTCATCGATGATGCCGAAATTTACGCCCCGCATAACACGTTCCGATTTATTCGTGACCATGTTGTCACGCAAATAATCAAAGCCAAATTCGTTGTTGGTGCCGTAGGTGATGTCTGCTCTAAACGCCTCTTGTTTTTCGCTGTGCTGCATTTGCGAAAGATTGCAACCCACGGTGAGCCCCAGAAAACTGTGCACACGTCCCATCCACTCGGAATCGCGCCTGGCAAGGTAATCATTTACCGTGACGACATGCACACCGTGCCCCGACAAAGCGTTTAAATATGAGGGCAAGGTCGCCATCAAGGTCTTGCCCTCACCGGTACGCATCTCGCCGATCTTGCCATCATGCAGCACCATGCCGCCAATCAATTGCACATCAAAATGACGCATACCCAGTACGCGTTTGCCCGCTTCGCGAACGGTGGCGAACGCTTCTGGCAATAAATCATTAAGTGTCTCGCCTTTCGCGATTCGTGCCTTGAACTCATCCGTCCGAGCGCGCAGCTCAGCATCACTGAGTTTTTGCATCGCATCTTCGAGGCCGTTGATGACCGCAACGCGTTTTTTGTATTGCTTCAAAAGACGCTCATTGCGACTACCGAAAATCGATTTCAAAAAATTGTCAAACATGAGTTACTTTCATTCGTGGCATTGGCAGCTTTTATCGCTGCAACGCTTCAATTTGGGAAAATGGCTGATGGAGAGTGAGCGGAGGCAGAATTACCTCCATTCAAGGTGCCACAGCATAGCCGGAGTTTGCCTAGAAATGGGGACGTGCAAAGTTATCACAACCGTTACTCGCAAACTTGGAGCACGACTGCACAACTTGCAGGAAGAAAATTACGGGGCGCGGGCGCTTTTAGTGGCGACAGCAGGCTCTTGCGCGCGCGCAAAATTCAGAAAGCGCTTGGGATTGAGCGGGACACTGTTTTCACGTACTTCAAAATGCAAATGCGGGCCCGTCGCGCGGCCAGTAGAGCCGAGGTCGCCTATGTGTTGGCCTTTTAAAACAATATCGCCAGTCTTGACCAACATTTTAGAAAGATGCGCATAGCGGGTGGTTAGACCGTTATCGTGATCGATATCAATCATGTTGCCATAGGCGCTGTGGGTCTCGGCGGTCGCCACTACGCCGCCCGCGGCAGATAGGACGGGTGAGCCAGGAGCCGCTATAAAATCGACGCCTGTATGAAACGCGTTTTGGCCGTTGAACGGATCAATTCGATAGCCAAAGTTCGATGAATAATATCCGGACTCTACCGGCAGCGTGGTGGGAATCGATTTCGCTGCAAGTCGACCATCCGAAAACACAGAGTCGAGCACACCCAATTTATCAGCTCGGTCGTCCAATGAGCCCGATATCTCAAATATTCGGCTCTGAAAGTCTTTGAATGAGAGACTGGCGCCCATTCCAGCAGGAACCATCGGGCCGCCCTGACTAGGGGTTTCAGAAAATTTAAACTCTTCGGCCTTCATATTTGCCGCTTTACCCAAGCGTTCACCAAATGCGTCCAGGCGCATCAGCCTAGCTTGTAATTCGCCCAGCTTAACGGCGAGGGAATTCAGTTGCTCGCGCATATCTTTTTCGGCTTGCTGCGACTGTTGCAAGGTCAGCGTGGAGATGAGACGTTGGATAAACGGATTCTGAATATCCACGGCATAGCGCATCGTGAACCAGTGTGTTCCCAGCGCCAACAAAAAACCGGCACTAACAAAGCCGACAACTGCCATGATGATCTGCGATTGAGAAATCGTGACAATCCGGCTCTTTGCTAGACTATCAGATACTAAAATGATGTTCATTGCTAAACTCCCAACTCGCGAAGTGCTGCAGAAATGAAGAGGTAAGACCGCAAAATGACGAGCAGTTCAAAACCCAGCGCCGGACCTGTTTCAAAATCCGGCTTTAAACCAATCCGCACTTTAGTCGCTGAAAATGAAACTTTTGCGCCGATGCTGCAGCGCCTCGAATTTATTTCAAGACTACAAAAAATATATTCCAATACTGTCACCCCGGCTCTCAATGAGATGAGCCGAGTTGCTGCGGTGGAAGGATCGACGATTGTGGTTGCCGCCATCAATGGGCATGCCGCCTCCATTTTGAAACAGATGTTGCCGCGTTTGCTACAGAAATTTAGGGAAAATCAAAAGCAGGAACAAGAGGTTACAGCAATCAGGGTGATCGTGCAACCGACGGTTACAGGCGTAAACATCGAGCCTCAGACTCGAAACAGCGCTACGAAAATGGGTGCGCCGATGCCACAAACAGCAATTGATTGTCTGGCAAATTCCTTAGGCGACTCGCCGTTGAAAGACACCATCATGCGCATACAGCAAAAACGTGAGCGTGCGCTCACAATCAACAAAAAGCCTTAAACATACACAATATGGATTTTCGTTAGCTAAGCAATATGCGTTCGAGCACGTAAATTATGGCAATTATGACTGCAAACAACACGGTCAATTTAGCAAGATTTTTGGTTAAAAGCAGAAACTGCGGGTTCTTAGTGAACAAGTAGCCGAGAAATGCCGCACTAATTACCAGTACTGCGATCATCAGCAGGAAACGAAGTCCGATCAGCATATTAATCGCATGAGTGGTCGTAGGCTAAGTAGTGGCCAGCGACATTTTGCCAAACGCCACCGGCAACTGCTCGCGCTTATCAAAAGTCACAAACTGCCACGCAGATTCATCCGCCAGCAGCGTTCTAACCAGCAAGTTATTCATCGCATGCCCGGATTTCACGCCATAAAAGGCGCCAATCAACGGATGTCCCAGCATGTAAAGATCGCCCACTGCGTCAAGCGCTTTGTGCTTCACGAATTCGTCATCAAAGCGTAAACCGTCGGCATTCAATACGCGGAAATCGTCGATCACGATCGCATTATCAAGGGAGCCGCCACGCCCAAGCCCCATCGTCCGCATCGCTTCAACCTCGTGCGTGAATCCAAAAGTTCGCGCGCGCGCAACCTCTTTTGCGAATGAAACTTCAGCAAAATCGATTTCAATCTCGGACGCGGACGCATCAAAAACGGGATGGTCAAAATCAATCGCGAATTTGAGTTTGAAGCCATTGAATGGCTCAAGGCGAACCAAACGGTCCTTTTCTCGCAATTCAATCGCGCGCTTAACGCGAATAAATCGTTTCGCTTTCGCTTGCTCTTCTATGCCTGCCGATTGCAGAAGAAATATGAAAGGGCCAGCACTGCCGTCCATGATCGGTACTTCTTCGGCCGATAAATCAACGTAGGCGTTATCGATTCCCAGGCCGGCAAACGCCGACATTAAATGCTCCACAGTGGCTACCCGTGCACCTGTATCAGGGTTTTCAATGCGCGTCGACATCCGTGTATCGTTTACATTCAAGGCGTGTGCGCGCACCTGCGGTGCGCCAGCCATGTCGGTGCGACAGAAAACAATTCCTGTGTCCGGCGCGGCAGGGCGGATCACCATCTCTACTCGATGGCCTAGATGAACACCCACACCTGAGGCACGGACTTTATTCTTGAGAGTGCGTTGTTTGATCATTTCGCGGATAACTGATTTCGAATACAGCCTAGAAAACTGCCAATTTGATTCATAACTTGTGCTGATGGTAGCATTTGCAAGCGTTTTAGGTCACTCACCACGTGAGCTTCAACGAAATGGCGTGCGAATATCTGACAAGAATTGCTGAGCCCGCGCGTGCTGCGGTCGGTTGAAAAAATCATCCGGCGTCGCGCGCTCCAGTATCCGGCCACCGTCCATGAATAGCACCCGGTCAGCCACCTCGCGCGCAAAGCCCATTTCGTGGGTAACGCAAACCATGGTCATACCATCGCGGGCAAGATCACGCATTGCGATCAATACTTCGCCCACCATTTCGGGATCCAGTGCACTGGTGGGCTCATCAAACAGCATCACCGGGGGCTGCATCGCCAACGCGCGCGCAATCGCGACGCGCTGTTGCTGCCCACCTGAAAGGGCCGACGGATAGGCATCTGCTTTTTCAGAAAGACCCACACGGTCAAGCAATTTAAGCGCAAGTTCACGCGCTTCCGAGGCATCCAACCCACGTATATTCTTTGGTGCAAGCGTGCAATTCTCCAACGCAGTCAAGTGTGGAAATAAATTGAACTGCTGAAATACAAATCCGATACCCGCACGGAATTGATTAATATTCAGTTCAGTCGAATTGGCGTCTTTACCATCTACTACAATCCTTCCCGACCCAATCGGTTCGAGCCGGTTAATGGTACGAATCAGCGTTGACTTGCCAGAACCGGAAGGGCCGCACACCACCACCACTTCGCCTTTACCAATGGTTTCAGTAATATCGACCAACGCGTGATACTCGCCGTACCATTTGTTAACGTTTTCGAATCGAATCATGTTTGTTCCGTAAATGCTATTTTGGATGGGCGACGCATTTTACTTCGGTCACCTCGCAGCACATACCTGCGCTCAAGCCAGAAAGCGAAGCGCGACAAACCAAAACAAAATATGAAATAAGCGAGCGCCAGCACCAAATAAATTTCTGTTGGCTTCGTCAGCACGAGGTTATTAATTTGCGAGGCAATGAAAGAGACCTCTGACAGTCCGATAATGTAGCCGAGCGAAGTGTCCTTGACAGTCGACACAAACTGGTTCACCAGAGATGGCAGCATATTGCGCATCACCTGCGGCATAACCACTAATCGAAGTGCCGCGAAATAGCTCAAGCCGAGCGAGCGGGCCGCTTCAAACTGGCCTGTCGGCAACGCCTGAATGCCGGCACGGAAAATCTCCGACAAATACGCTGCGTTAAATAGCACCAACGCACCCAGCATGGTCGAGAACTGACTAATTTTTTGTCCGGTGATGCTAGGCAAAAAGAAATAAGCCCAAAACAACACCATCAAAAGTGGCGTGCCACGAACCACATAAACAACGCCCGTGACAGGCCATGAAAGTATTGGCCAGGGACTCATTCGTACTATCGCAAGTGCTACGCCCAGCGGAAAGGCGAGCAGCAGCCCACCCACCGCAAGCACAATGGTCAGACTCAGACCGCCCAACGGTCCGTCCGGGAACTGGCCAATCAGGAAATATACCCAGTAAGTCTGAATCACTTCAATCATGCCAGTCATGCCAATCACGCAACCCGCACCGGAAAGCGGCGTCGGTAAAGCAAACCGAGCGCCGTCAATACGAGGGACACGCTGAGATAGCAGATGGTGGCAAACGCAAACGCCTCGGCGCTGCGAAATGCAGTTGATTCAACCTTTGCGGCTTGATACATCAATTCACCCACACCAATCACGGTGGCAATGCTGGTGTTTTTCCAAAGGTTGAGGGTTTGCGAGACCAGCGGCGGAATTGTGACCCGCAATGCCTGCGGGAGAATGATCAAGCGCATCGACCCTAGGAAACTGAATCCCAGCGAGCGAGCCGCTTCAAACTGGCCGCTCGAAATGCCGCGGATACCACTGCGAATATCTTCGGCCATGTAGGCTGCCGTATAGAGCGTAAGCGCTGCTACGGCGCTCCAGACTTCGATGTTGCCGGCGTACAACCAACGCTTGATTCCATCCGGCAGCAGCTCCGGCGCACCGAAATACCAAAAAAGCATATGCGCCAGCAGCGGTACGTTGCGAATCGATTCCACAAACGTCGCACCCAGCCACTGTAACGCTCGCACGGGAGACAACCTGAACAGTGCCACCGTCATCGCCAGCGGTAGCGCGAGTAGTAGCGTGACGCCCGCAATCCCTAATGACAGACGTAGACCTTGGATCAGCCAGTCGTGGTAAGTGCCCGCCAACAGGAGATCGAGGTCAAACGACATTTAAAAGTAACGTTGCCCATTGTGGTTGGAGGACAAGGAAAGGGACAAGAACAGAGTCAAAAACAGAGCGGTGACTAGTGGAGTTTGACTTAACCGTCGACTTTGTCGCTGTCAATCTTGAATGTACGTTTATCGAATTTGACTTTTGAATTGGGGCCGTACCATTTGAAGAAAAGTCTCTCAGCTTCGCCCGACTTTTCAAGCTGTCGCAGCGCGTCATCAACCACTTTTTTCAGACCTGCTTCGCCTTTGCGAATCCCCAGTGCCAGCGGCTCGATGCTTAAATTCTGCGGCAGGATAACGTAATCTTTCTGCGCATCGCCAAGTTTGCCGTAGTTATTGAACAACGAGACCTCATCATTGACATAGCCGAGGCCTTTGCCTTGCTGAAGCCCGATGAAAGCCTGGAGAGAGGTTTCAAAGGTGACCACATCCGCAGTCGGCACCGCTTTACGTATATTGGGCTCTTGCGTACCGCCTTTTACCGTCAGCACTTTCTTGCCTGCAAGCTGGGGAACAGACGTGATACCGCTATCCTTGCGCACCATCACCCGCTGACCGGTGACCAAAGTGGTGAGCGAAAAATCGATCTTGGCTTCACGCTCTTTGTTGTGCGTCAGTGATGCGGCCAGCAGATCAATACGTCCCTGCTCGAGTTCCGGAATACGCGCAGCAACCGAAAGTTGCTTTAGCGTCAACTTTACCCCCAGCTTTTTGGCGATCGCCTCCGATAAGTCAACGTCGTAGCCCACAATCTTGCGCGACGCAGGGTCGATAAAGCTATTAGGCTCGTCCGTGCCCAGCACGCCGACGATAATCTCGCCCTTTTTCTTTATATCGGCAAGTTGATCAGCTTTCGCCAGCGGACTGAGCAATGTGGCAAACAAAATAAAGCTGGAAATAAATCGGGCGTATTTCATGTAATTTTTCCTGTTGGCTTTGTAAAGCAGGCAATGCCAGATCATGAAATACCGCATAGCTGCAGTTTCAATTTCAATGAATGTGAACACATCACGCATCGTAATTACGACTAAGTTTCGCATAAGTTAACGGCGCCCAATCTTGTTGTTTCACTTACGGCGGCTCTAAGCACGGTAGAACTTCAAAAGTGTGGTGACACAAGTAATTTGGAAATTTGCAGGTTCGTAACTCAATCAAATCATTATTTTTGACAAGCCTTGCAAAAAATAGAATGACGGCGTAAATTAACTGTATAAAAATACAGCTTTACTTCTTCCCCATCGAAACTTCCAGTTGCTTCCAGTCGCTGCCAGTTGCAGCTACTAGCCTCGCTAGTCAATTAACCGTTTGTCGATGCCATGCCACTTTCGAATCAACACTTGGGCGAGCCCGCTAGCTCGCAGACTCACTCATTGCCTTCATCATTTTCGCCGACTTTGCATTCGGGCGTATTTCGCATTGGTGATTTTCAGTCCTTTCAATCTTCTAGCGGCTCGCAAAATTTGCCGACTGGCTTTGCGGAATTAGATCGCGAACTGTTCGGTGGCGGTTGGCCGCAGCAGGGCTTAGTGGAGCTATTGTCTGATGAGGTGGGCATTGGTGAGCTTTCGCTAATGCTACCCGCGCACGCGTACTTGGCTAACGTTCGACATTTAGGTCCTAAAGGAATGTTATGGGTTATGTCAGCCACACGGCCTTATTTGCCTTATGCGCCTGCACTGGTGCATGCAGGTGTCGATCTCAATCAGCTCGTGATTGCCATAGCGCCGCAAACGCAAGATGCATTATGGACAGCCGAACAAAGTTTGTTAAGCGGTAGTGTGGGGATCGTCACAATCTGGCTACCCGATCAACAGCCGCAGGATGTATCGCTACGCCGCCTGTCGCAAGCCGCTCGTAACAGTAACTCGCTATGTGTATTGATGCGCCCTATCATCGCCGCCAACCGACCCTCACCCGCGCAATTGCGTATTGTGCTGAAAGCGGTAAAACCTTGCCCTCAGTCGGATGGTGCATTAGAACTACATTTGATAAAACGTCGTGGCCTGCCGATGAGTAAAACACTTGTGCTGGAAACGCGCTCACTTGCTTGCTTGAAGCGTGAACAAACCACCCAACCCCGGCATCTACCCAACACCGCACGCGGCTGGCTAGAACGCCTCATCACGGCTCCTGTTAATGTTGCACCTGCCGCCAATATTCGTCCGCAATCATTCGAGATTGACCGGTAAAGCAATACCTATGCTGTGGATCGCGTTAGAGTTTCCCCATTTGTCGCTTGAAGCCGTCAATCGTTGCGGCGGGTCTGGTGGTGTGGGTGATGAGGGCGGCCATGATCTTATGCGAGACCTGCCGGTTGTCGTTACCGATGGCCCCGCTGCTCGACCAATACTACATGCCCTCAATGCCGCCGCGCGAGATGCAGGCATGAACGCGGGCATGACGCTTGCCAGCGCGCGAGCAATGGAATCTTCACTGGTAGCACTGCCCCGCGCGCCGCAAAAAGAAACGCAATGCGTACTGCAAATAGCGGCATGGTGTTCGCAATTCACGCCCTCAGTTTCGCATGCCAAACATTGCGTGGTGCTGGAAGTATCAGCCTCACTCAGACTCTTCGGCGGCATTGCCAAACTCGCCGCGCAGGTTCGACAAGGGATGGTAGCGATGGGTTATCGCGCCTTGATCGGTATCGCGCCCACGCCATTGGCCGCACAACTATTAGCCAAGATGACTCAATATCAAACCGGGGTGCGCATGTGCCAGCACATAGCGCAATTAAACGAGCGCCTTGCCCAAATTCCGCTGACGCTGTTTGACTGGTCGTACGAAACTTTGACCACGCTTTCCACGCTGGGTCTGACCCGCATTAAAGATTTACTGGCGCAATCACGCGAAGGTCTGCGCCGCCGCTTTGGAGCAATGCTGCTGGATGACCTGGATCGCGCGCTGGATAAAAAACCTGACCCGCGCTTATATGTCACGCTGCCCGATAAGTTTAGAAGTGATATTGAACTTGTTTTTGAACTGATTGAAAGCGAACGATTGTTGCATCCGATCAACGCCATGCTGACCGAGATGGAAGGCTTTCTACGTGCCCGCGGCGCGGGTGTGACAGCACTATCGCTGTCGCTCAAACACAGCCGTGACGACTCTACAGAAATTATCTTCGAAACCCGCACACCGGCTCGCGATGTCACCCATTGGCTGCGCTTGATTCGTGAGCGTTTCAATATGATCTCGCTTAAAACAGCGGTGGTGGCCATCACCATGAAAGCAAACCGACTTTGCCCATTTGAAGAAGTGAATGAGAGCTTTTTTCCGGGCACGGAAACGGGCGGCAAAAAGCGCGATGGCTTGATGGATCGCCTGACGTCACGCCTGGGTGAGGGCAACGTATTTTCAATTGCGATCAAAGACGATCATCGCCCAGAGTCATCATGGCAGATAGGGGCGCACCAAAAACTGGTTGCAGTTTCCAGCAAAAGAGCGAAACAATCGCCACCAGTCACGCAGCAAGCAATCCAACGACCCACGTGGTTGTTGCGCGAACCACGCTCACTCAACACGGTTAATGATTGTCCGCAATATCACGGTCCGCTCACCATTCTAGCGGGGCCAGAACGGATCGAAACTGGCTGGTGGGATAACAAACCGGTAGCTCGCGATTACTTTATTGCGCGAAATCCAAGGCAGGAAGTGTGCTGGATATTTCGTGATTACCGGCTGGGGAAGCGCTGGTATTTGCACGGGATGTTTGCCTAAAATGCGTCCTTCTTATGCCGCTCTGCACTGCATTAGCAATTTCACTTTTCTTCGCGGCGCGTCGCATGCCGAAGAATTGGTACAGCAGGCAGCCACGCTTCAATATACGGCGATTGCGATCACCGATGAATGCTCTGTTGCCGGCGTGGTGCGCGCACATGTGGCCGCAAAGGAGCATGGCATCAAACTCATTATCGGCGCTGAGTTTGTGTTGCAGGATGCGCCACACATTGAGCGCTTGGTATTGCTGGCGCAAAATCGTGAAGGCTACGGCAATCTGTGTGAGCTCATCACACTTGCACGACGCCGAGCCGAGAAAGGCAGTTACGAGTTGCAATTAGCAGACGTGCTGGCGGGCGTGCCGGAATGTCTGGTCATTGTGAAAGTCACCGGCCATTCCACGGCAACGGCTTTGCCGCCGCTACTGCAGCTGCGCGATGCTTTCCAGCAGCGTCTATGGATCGGGGCATCGCTTGATTACGGCGTGGACGACACCCAAACTCTCGACAACTTACTCTTGCTCGAACATCAGTCGCAAGTACCACTAGTGGCGCTGGAAGCTGTCGTGATGCATGACCGCTGGCGCAAGCATCTGCATGATGTCATCACCGCAACACGCCTGCATATGCCCGTAAGCGAGTTGGGCACGCGCGCAAAGGCTCACAGCGAAGGCCATCTAAAGCCCATCGCGCAGCTGTTAAAACGCTATCTCCCACGTCTTGTTATTGAAACGCTTGCCATTGCCGCGCAGTGCAGTTTTTCGCTTAATGAAATTCGCTACGAATATCCGCGCGAGGTCGTACCTTTAGATGAAACACCCAAAAGCTATTTGCGCAAGCTCACCTATGAAGGGATGACAACGCGTTATGGTGCTGTTTTTCCGGAAGCCGTCGTGAAGATCATCGAGCATGAACTGCGCGTGATTGAAGATTTGCGATACGAAGCATTTTTTTTAACGATTTACGATGTGGTGGCATTTGCGCGTAGTCAGGGCATTCTTTGTCAGGGGCGTGGCTCGGCGGCGAATTCAGCCGTTTGTTATTGCCTGGGCATTACTGAAGTTGATCCCTCGCGTATGCATGTTTTGTTTGAGCGTTTTATTTCGCGCGAACGTAACGAGCCCCCCGATATTGATGTGGATTTTGAGCACGAGCGGCGCGAAGAAGTGATCCAGTATCTGTACCGCAAATATGGGCGTGATCGCACCGCGTTGACCGCCGCGGTTGCCACCTACCGCCCCAAGAGCGCAATTCGTGATGTCGGTAAAGCGTTGGGATTTTCGCTTGATCAAGTTGATGCGTTGTCACGCGCCATTGTGTGGTGGGATGGTCGCGAAATTGCGCCAGAACGCTTGCGGGAAGCGGGGTTTGATCCTGATAACCCGCTAATGCAAAAACTGCTGGAACTTACTCACGAACTCGTCGGCTTTCCGCGTCATCTGTCGCAGCATTCGGGTGGCTTTGTGATTGCGCGTGAACAGCTCACCCGCCTGGTGCCGGTCGAGAATGCGGCGATGCCAGACCGCTCAGTCATCCAATGGGACAAGGATGATCTGGATGAGCTGGGCTTGATTAAAGTCGATGTGCTGGCGCTGGGTATGCTCACGGCCATTCGCAAAACCTTTGATAGCCTGAATCGGTTTTATGGCGCAGCACTGGCGATTAAGGCGGTCAAGGATGTGCCCGCCGAAGATGCAGAAACATACCGCATGATTCAGCGAGCGGACACGATTGGCGTCTTTCAAATTGAGTCGCGTGCGCAAATGTCGATGCTGCCGCGCTTGAAACCAAAGTGCTTTTACGATTTGGTGATTGAAGTCGCGATTGTGCGCCCCGGCCCGATTCAAGGCGGCATGGTGCATCCGTATTTGAAGCGCCGCAATGGACAAGAGAAAGTCGTTTATCCGAGTGCGGCAGTGGAGCAAGTATTAAAACGCACCTTGGGGGTATCGATTTTTCAGGAACAAGTGATGCAGCTGGCGGTGATTGCAGCCGGCTTTACGCCGGGCGAAGCAGATCGCTTGCGCCGCGCGATGGCGGCTTGGAAACGCAAAGGTGGAATCGAACCATTTCGTGAACAGCTCATGACCGGCATGTTGTCGCGCGGCTATACCGAAGCCTATGCGGAACAGATTTATAAACAGATGCAAGGCTTTGGAGAATACGGTTTTCCGGAATCGCACGCGGCCAGTTTTGCGCTGCTGGTGTACATCTCGTGTTACTTGAAATGTCATCATCCGGCAGCGTTCACCTGTGGTTTGCTCAATAGCCAGCCGCTGGGATTTTATTCACCTTCGCAGCTGGTTCAGGACGTGAAACGCCATGAGGTCATGGTGCAGCCGGTTGACGTGATGGTGAGTGAATGGGATTGCGTGCTGGAAGAAATTGATAATTCAAACCCTAGCATTGACGGTCATCTCCAAGCAAAAGTGCTTGGTAAAAGCCGTCTGTCAATGAGTTCGTCTAACAATTCAACGGGTAATGACCCCGCGATCCGTTTGGGCCTGCGTATGATCAAAGGCTTATCGCCTGCTGCTGCGGCGCGCATCGTCAGCGCCCGCACTACCCAATGCTTCACTGACATTGCCGACGTAAAACGACGTGCGCAATTAGATGATGGCGAGATTTCGGCGCTCGCCTCAGCGGATGCGTTCGCCACACTGATTGGCAATCGGCGTCAAGCGTTGTGGCGCGCGCTGGGAACATCGCGAGACAGTGAAATGTTCTTAGGCCCCGCGGATGATTCCCGCGCCACGCTCGACGCACCAACTGAAGCCAGCGATATTCTCGAAGACTATCGCAGCACTGGTTTAACGCTGCGCCGCCATCCGCTCGCGCTATTGCGACCACAACTCGCTGCTGAATATGTCATTACCGCAGCACAACTCGCAAAACTGCAAACCGGTCGCCGCGTGAGGGTGACCGGCATCGTCACCTGTCGGCAACGGCCCAGCACCGCCAATGGCACTACCTTCGTAACGCTCGAAGATGAGACCGGTTATGTGAACGTGGTGGTGTGGGCATCTGTTGCTGAAGCGCAGCGGAAAGTGCTGATTTTTTCACGTTTGCTGCGGGTGACAGGGCGAGTCGAACGACAAGGTACGGTGGTGCATTTGATTGCGGAAAAGCTGACGGACGAGACGGTGATGCTGGATTCACTGTTGGGTGAATTGTCACTGCCATCGAGGGATTTTCATTGAAACCGAGGTGAGGAAAAATACTCCTTGATTGCAACAAATCGCCCCAGAGCGCTTTCGGTTTGCAACTCCAAAGGCTGGCAGTTGATGGGCATACAACGATTGCGGATTGCCCACACTTTCACGATATTGCTGGCGCGACGAATGTGCGAGAATTTGAAAGCAGGGCAAGCAGGGGTCAGGTCTTTTATTATTACATTTAATTTTTATGTTAATCTTAATATTTTTGAGAAATATGATGATAATAGACCTGCCCCATATGCCCGGTTTTTCTTAAAAAATGAACAGCTTAAATACCAAATATGATAATGAAAGACTTGACCCCAAGGCCTGACCCTTGACCCCGGGGCCTGACCCTGCTTGCTTCAGCGAGCTATCTTCCACAAACCCCGTTGTATGCTCATCTGAAATGTCCAAACCATATCCTCATTTGCGGCAACGGCGGGATTAGTAGGATCTTTGTGATTCGTCAAGAATTTCACTTCTGCGCTTACCTCGCAAGCTTCGCCTACGCGGTTTGTGCTTCGAACAGTGATCGGTCCTAATCCGCCGTATTTTTTCGCACGCGCAGTGCTTTGCTTTACGAGCGCATTGAGTCCACCAAATCCAGCAAACACTGGCGCACGACGGGCTTCCTCTGTCAGCCATTTTTCCTCGCTCATGGATTTTCCCGTATGCGCATCTTTAAGGAATCTAACGACACGTGTTTTTGCGTCGTCGCAATTTCCCTCAACTTCCGCTGCGTATGACGGAAGGGGAACAATCAGACCAATTGTAGTGACTGCAGCTATTAACAGCGTCAACATGTCCATTGCTACCTCTGAAATTTCATTTCAAGCGAGAATCAGGTCAATATGGAATCAGGTCTTTTATTATCATATTTTTCGGAAATGTTAAGAATAACATAAACATTAAATGTGATAATAAAAGACCTGACCCCTGCTTGTTGGCTAACTCCCCATCCGATATCTCATCGACGGATCGCAAAGCACGAGCGTAGGCATGTTCGAATTGACTGTGCCCCCGGGCTCGAACGTCCCACCGCCGCACAGCCACACGAACAACGAAGAGATTGTCTACGTCTTGGAAGGCAAGCTTCGCTACTCGGTTGACGCCGACACTCAAGATCTCACTCCTGGCCAATCCATGCGAACGCCCAAGGGTTCTGTTCATGGCTTCTCGAATCCATTTGAACGTGTAGCACGCAGGGGTCAGGTCTTTAATTATTACATTTGATGTTTATGTTATTCTTAATGTTTTTGAAAAATATGATAATAAAAGACCTGACCCCATATGCCGTTAGTTACATATGCCGTTATTGCTATACATTCTTTGGTTTTTCATGCCGCAAATTTGTACGCTCAGCCTAAAAACCAAATTGCTCAAGTAGACCAGATATTCCAAGATGGCAAGCGCCGACCGTCGTGTGTCGATCATCGTAAGCAATTTGCTATCCTGTTCTGTGAGCGCGGCGTCAGCATGACGCTTACAGAACCCTTCCAAGTGTCTGATATCGATATTCCGAAAAATTACGGCACATCATTGATATGGGAAGAGCAGATATTAAAGTTTTCTCAAGAACTATACAAAGACCCGCCAAAGGATCTTCGCAAGCGCGCATCAGAGGTTTTGCGCGTTTCGATTGTTTCGTGCGCCAAGTCAACGCAGTGCGAGAATGAATTACTTGAGTATTTTGGAGTAAGTAATAAGTTAGGGTTTAGGTTTCCTGATCTCGCTCGGACAAACGTAGCGCCTGGCGAGCGAAATCAGTCACTAGCGTCCGCTCTGGGTGAGAGACTGTACTCATCTGACGCAGGCATATTGATTCGTAAATTTATATACGTAAAGGAGTGCATAAAAATTAAAAGTGATGCAAAACAGATTGGTTGTGAATTAAATATTCGCGCACCTTGAATAAATTTTTACAGTTTGCAGTTTGGGGTCATACAGTTTGCAGTTTGGGGTCAGGTCTTTTGTTATCACATGCTCGTGAGCAGGTCAGTAAAGAAAATAGAAGTCGCTTAGGAGGAAGGCACGCTTCGCTACTCGGTTGACGACGACACTCAAGATCTCACTCCTGGCCAATCCATGCGAACGCCCAAGGGTTCTGTTCATGGCTTCTCGAATCCATTTGACCGTGTAACTCGTGCACTGATCACGCTAGCCCCAGATATCGGGCCAAGATACTTTGAAGACGTCGCCTCCGTTGTCAACGCAGGCGGTCCGCCAGACAAGGTCGCGCTGGTCGCCGTCATGAACCGATATGGTCTAGTACCGGCCGCCCAGAAATGACGCCTAACCCTTCGCTGAAGCGATGGCAAAAGAGCCGTGCACTTTTGCCACCGCTAAGCTCAAACGTTATGCCGCTTGGCGGCGAGCGCATTGTTGACTACCGGACTAACTGATATCCTGCCCTGATAAAAATTAGTAACATTCGTCGCATAATTGATGATGACGACTGGTTTCTCGTAGCAACACTCGTTAGCCATCAGCAATTAAGCATCCCACTAACGCTGGCAGCGTCACCGTGCCAGGAAAGCCGGGAGACGATCTTGCACCGAGAACATCGGCCAGTACTCTAAAACAGTCTGGCCTAAAAAAGTGAGCCATTTATGCATCATGCAATCGTAATAGAGAAAGCCGAAGGCAATTACTCAGCTTACATTCCTGACTTGCAGCGATGCATCGCCACTGGTGCCCATACTGCCGATATCAAAGGGAAAATTCGAGAAGCCATTAAATTTCATATCGACGGGATGCGCGAAGACGAAATACTCTTTCGACCGCCTTCCAGAAAAGTCGAGCACATTGAAATCGCCGCATTACTTAATCGTTATGCATCAACTAAGCCATCGGGATCGTCTGCTTTCGAGCGAACTGGAATCATGCCTCGAACAACATCTTCGGGGCGCAATTTGACGGTGGCAGTTTGCCCACGGTATCTGCCGAAGCTGAACTGATTTTTTCTTCACCGCGATAGGTTGCAATCAAGCGGTTGAACTTTTAGATACCGATCCATTGCAACGCATCCGCACCTTTTCATTCCCACCTTTTCTACCACCCCGGTTCTTTCTCGAACCATCACCGATTAGGAAATAACCTTGACCTCATTAACCGGAAAAGTCGCTATCGTTACTGGCTCTGGAAACGGTATTGGCCGTGCCACCGCGCTGGGATTAGCTGCCGCAGGGGCTAAGGTCGGCGTCTCGGATGTCATTGTCGAAGACGGCTTGCGTACTGTTCAAGAGATCAAGGATGCCGGGGGAGAAGCGATCTTTGTTGAGGCCGATATTGCCAATGAAGATCAAGTAACGAATCTGGTTTCCACCACGATCGCTACCTTTGGCGGCCTGCACATCTTGGTCAATAATGCCGGCATTGGTGGCGGTCGTGGTCGTACCCATGAAGTAGAGCTGGCTGATTTCAAGCGGGTGGTTGATGTAAACCTCATTGGCACTTTCCTAATGTCTAAATACTGCCTGCAACATTTCTTCCCACAAAAGTCCGGCAGTATCATAAACATCGCTTCGACCTACGGTCTGATAGGCGCGCCGCAAGCACCAGCGTACTGCAGCACAAAGGGTGCAATCATTAATTACACCCGTCAATTAGCCGTTGATTACGGCCACGATGGCATTCGCATCAATGCGATCTGCCCCGGCTATATCGACACCGGTCTTAGCCGGAGACAAGCGGCCAACCCGAATGATCCCGTGATTTTGGCCGCAGTCGCGCGCCGTGAGAAAGCTGCCGCAATGCAACCTTTGGGTCGTCAGGCCCAACCTGTCGAGGTCGCAAATGTCGTCGTCTTCCTATCCTCTGACGGTGCATCGTTCATGACGGGTGCCATTGTTACGGTTGACGGCGGATGCGTGACCACCTTCAATTATGGGGAAGCCAGCAACTAACAATTTCTTGCTTGGTGTGGTGCTCGCAGCGTCGGCATTTCATTTTTAACGTGCATCCGAAGACTTATAAAAAAATGTTCGAACACCTTGGAGGTCGCTAACGCAATGGAACAAAAAACAATTAAAACGATTCTCCTAATGATTGGGTCAGCATTCGTCGGTGTAACCATTTTCGTTGTAGCAGTCGTTTGCTACGTTGCTTACATTTCGCCGAACAAGCCCGGAGAGTCTGTTGACTTGTTTCACTCAACAACGCGAGTATTCATGCCGCCTCCTATTAAGAACGAGGATGAAACCAAGTTCTTAGGTTCGTCAGGCATACAAGCGGGACGCTATGTCGAAAACAAGAACGTACTCGATACTGGGACTGGGCAAATTGCCGGAAATATAAGCGCGAGCAGCAAACCGGTCAGCGGGCTAAAATTCGCCTTGTTCTAAACGGTGCCGTCGTCTCTCAATGGGCAGAAACGACGCTGTGGGCAAATATTCGATAAGGCTCCCGCCGGGAAAATATCAAGTCAGCGGCTATAAGCTGGATAGTTATCTCACCGATAAGAAACTTGCGGGAAAACTTGAGAGCCCGCAGAATGAATTTCAAACAGGGATATTTAACGTATCGGCAACAGAAAATGGCCGTGGACTAGATCTCGACTATGTTGATCCAGTCATCAAGCAGGGGCCTACTGGGGCAGTAAAAGCTTCTTCACCGGTCGTTATTAGCTGGAAACCATATCCGCGCGCAGCGAAATATAGACTTCAAGTGACAGAATGGAACAAATCCCGGGATTACGTGAGCCAGCGTCATTTGTTTGATTTTTCAAACCGGCCAGAGATTAAAGGAGTCGAATTTAACCTGACTACCAGCGGCGTTCCGCTTGTGGCAGGAAAATATTATGTTTACAGCGTCGAGGCGTTAGACGCCACTGGTAAAGCCATTTCAACGACGGCAAATCACTTTGATCGTTTTGACTTCTACGCTGTTGACTAGTATTCAGGACGAAAACTATAAAGTGCGGCGAATTCCAAACACTGCCGGAGCTGCCTGGGTCACCTCTGAGGAAAGTGCATTTGATCGCTGGTACTGTGTTGCAAGAAATCAATCGAGGGGGGATGTGCGAATGTCTGCTTCAGAGCGCTTCGAGAAGACCGCCTTGGTTTCGCAGTCAAACTGAATTTTCCTACACTGATAATTATTGAATGATTTAACAGATACACCGCAGTTGATCGCGCCAATCATAAAATCTTTGCTCCATAATTATTTCCATCTATTGACCAGTCCGCACTACCTCGCTTGAAAGAGACATTCAAATTAAGGCACTGAACCGGTTTGTCTTATTTGCAGCAGCGCGATCTCATGTTTCCACCAAGCGCTAGCCAAGTTCAAGCCGGTTGCGCCCGGCTTCCTTGGCACGGTACAACGCAGCGTCGGCACGGCGCATCATCGACTCGACATTGTCACCAGGGCCGTAGCTGCTCACCCCAAAACTGCCCGTTTTCGGTCCGGTGATCGCGATGTGATGTGCTGCAATCGTTGATCGAATCTTTTCGGCGATCACTGCGGCCGCTTCCGCCGTCGTGTCAATGCAGACAATCAGGAACTCTTCTCCACCCCATCGCCCGACCAAGTCGGTCTTGCGAATGTTGTCGTTAAGCACCTTCGCCAATTCCACCAGCACTGCGTCGCCGACTTGATGCCCATACGTGTCATTGACGCGCTTGAACTTGTCGATATCAAGCAGAATCAGCGAGAAGCACCCTTGGGTGCGTTCGCAGCGCGTCCACTCCTGCTCCAACGCAACCTCCAACCGCAAGCGGTTCGACAGGCCGGTGAGCTGGTCCGTCGTCGAAAGCAGCTCAAGCTCCTTGTTCTTTTCCATCAGTTGTGTTTGCGCACGGCCAAGCTCTTTCAAGGCTTGATCGGTTTCACGACGCGCCTGCTCAGCCAACTGCCTTGCCTTCTCCGCTGTGTCGTAGGCATCACCGTTGGCGATGGCGATGGCACCATAGGCACAGAGTGCGCTAAAGATGGCTGTTTCACGTTCACCGTAGGCTTGAGCATGCGGCGACTGAATTGTCATGACTCCCAACAGGCGTCCCCGCGCCACCAATGGCGCGAAGAGCAGGCTCAAGGTTTCCAGAGTGCCGGGAATCTTGCTTGGATTCTCTGTCGCCGCATCATGTTCACGCGTCAGCACGACTTCACTCCCCGCGCGCGCGCAACGCGCCACGCTTGAGTTGGGGTCGTCCAGCGGAATGCGGATGCCCGGCAAGTACTTGCCGGCCTCAACAATGACGGCACTTTGCAACGTGCAACCATCCCGTTCCATCAAATAGATCGCAAAATGGGTGGCGTCAAGCAAGCGACGAACATGACGGTCTAGGGCACCGAATACCGCTGTCGTCTCTAGGCTGGCGGTGATCTCACGGCCGATCTCGCCAAGGGTCTCCAGCGTACCAACGACGCCTTGCAACAGCTCGACCCGCGTGGCCTCCGCGCGGGCGAGCTGTTTATGGTGCTCTGCCTCGGCACGGGTGAGCTCGGTTTCGTAGCGTAATTCCACCGCAAGAGCCCGATTGCTGACTTCTTTGCTCTGCATGCGTTCGCGCGATTGGCCCGCTTGCAGCGCCAAGCGGTAGGCCTCGGCCAAGTTGCCCAACTTGGCGTGCTCGGCAGCGGCCTCCTCCAGCAATCGGCTGGGAATCGTGTAGTCCTCGATGCCTGCTGCAACCGTGAGCGCCTGACTTAGATAGTGCAGTGGCGCTGCGGCCGTCGTCAGCCCGTCTGGCATCGCCAGAGGATATCGGCGGTACAAGTCGGCAATGATTTGCAGCGACTCGATCTCGGTCACTCTGTAGCCATTTTCCCGGCAAAGGGTCAACGCATTGTGAGCGACGGTAAGCGTCTCAGTGGGTCGATCAAGCCGCATCAAGGCCTGCGCACGGCCACGCAGCGCGATAGCCAATTTGTCTTTCTCGCCCCGCACCCGGCTGCTCGTTTCGGCCTGCATAAACCAATCAAGCGCTTCGATATTGTCGTCGAGCGATAGCGAAACTTCACCGAGCGTCGCGGCCGTAACTGCAAATACCTGGGATTTCTTGACCGGCTGCAAGAGCGACCGGGCATCGAGCAAATGGGTGCGCGCAGAAGCGTGGCGTCCAAGGCGATGCAAAACTTCGCCGATCTTGTTAAGCATATGCCCGGTCAGAATTGGTAGTCTTGAGGCGCGCGCTAACGTCAGCCCACGCTCGGCCCATTCCAGCGCCAACGCCAGATTGTTTAAGCTCATGAGCACATAGCAGATGTTCGCGACGGAAATTATCGTCTGGCGCACTTGTCCGGTTTCGAGCGTTCTGACATGCACGTTCTCCCAAAGCCGAAACGACACAGCGAAATTGCTGGCAAAAAATGCAAGCAGTCCCTTGGCGGACGCCAGCCAGACGGTCACCGCCGGATCTGCGTCCTCGTGACGCGCAAGCCCACTGTCGTCCAACGCTTTTTGTGCGCCAGCAGCATCGGTAAATGCGCCATAGAACACACGACGCGCGACTGCCATGCGGCGTCGCTGAATATCTGGTGTTGCGTTATAAGCCGCCACCGCCAATTCGGCTTCGCTTAAAGACTGCCTAAAATCGCCGCGGTCAACCGCCAGCGCTGTTTTGAGCCAGTGAACGTCACCGACGCCGATTTGGTCGTTCTGCGCCGCGTATTGCGCTGCGGCCAACGCAGCATGAATTTCGGCACGTTCCAAATCTCCAACCACCCATGCCGCTTCCGCACGAATGAGTTGGAGGTGGCCGGTTATACGGGAGCACTCCGCCTCAGCGAGTTTGGATGACGGCAGCGAAAGTTCAATTTCGTCCACTAGAACCAGCGCTCGTTGCGAATCACGTTGTCGAAGTTGCCAGGCCAACGCAAGCACCAACGGCAATTCGCGCGTTTGGCCGGCCGCCGCTAGCTGGGCTTCGAGCCTGTAGACTTCGTCGTTGTGCGCGAACAATTGCATGACTGCCTCTAATACTGTTGCGTTAAAAAATGCGTTTCCTGCGCTGCGGCGCGACGCACAACGCAGGAAACGGTCGAACTTGGAGGCAAATAATAAGCCAGTTTAGTTTATGCCGGACACTCAAATCGCGTCGTCGGTGGAAACATCTTGCGGATGTACTACTAGCCAGAATCAAACAAACTCAATTATTTGCCTGATGCTCGAAACATGCGACTAGGCCATATGCCCGATAGGTTCGTTAATATTAAAATGCGGCGGGGTGTTTGGCGCACAATTCAAGCCGTTTCGCACCGCCGAGCACCGGGGGCGCCGAGGTTTGCAAATAAATTCATCGTGATTGCAGCAAAGACTATTAAACGTTTTAAACAAAAAACCCGCAGTCTCATAGGAGAAATGCGGGTTTCGAGTACGTTACTGAACTGCATAAAACAAAAAGATGGTGCGGAAGCCGCCCTCTAATTCTTGCTTCAACCCTATGAAATATATAGAAAATATTTTTCATAATTCCAAATGTGCCCCCAAATGTGCCCCCAAACTGGTGAAGTGCCTTTGGTACGCACACGCTAAAGTTGAGTTGAGCAAAAAAAGTTGCGTTAGAAAAATATGCGGACTAGACGGGGTTCGCGGTCTTCAGCGCCGATGAACAAAAGTGTCGGAAGTACCTTACGATTCTTGATTGCATCGACACCCCCCACCCTCCGAAACTTGCGACAGAAAATATTTGCTTAAACATATGGTCTAGCTTTACCGATCATTAAACTTTTGATACCCCCACCCAGCCACGACAAAAAGGCGGCGACGATGTGCGCCTACCTTGGTCCCCTTTGATGTGGGAACACTGGGGACGGTGGGGACACTCTCCCTAACTCACTGAAAGATATATATATCAATGGAGACGAGTTGTCTCCACTCCAATCTTCACGGCTCGGGACAGTGGGAACAAATCTACTGGATAACGTGTACGAGTCGAAATTAGATCTGACGGGATGTGTTAAATCATAAATGTCTGCAATCGACCCGTAGCGGCGGTACAGATTTCCCGAAAGCGGCGGTTTAACGCGGAGGTCACAGGGGACGACGCAAAAAGCACCGGGGCGCCTGACCGCGACGCCCCGAATGCAAAGATAAAGTGCGTTATTACCCGGGCGGGCCGGGCTTGTTTTAGCTCAAACGCCGCGTGGGCGCTGGCGTTTGAGGTTGCGGCATCCCCACCATGCGCCAACGCACCAACGTACCAACGTACCAAAGCAGCATCGCGAGCGTTGCCCGCCT
>ENA-OFCI01000095-OFCI01000095.1-metagenomes-genome-assembly--contig:-NODE-95-length-54231-cov-29.670961_pt1 | contig 54231 bp, 45 predicted proteins | sample MGYA00153391_OFCI01 | MGnify analysis MGYA00153391
ACAAATAGTTACTTTTGTCAACTTTTGTGTTAAGAAAGATGTTTATAAAGCATAGGTTAATAAGGGGGGTTCTGATTGTCCCTCCCTTAATAAGGGGGGTTCTGATTGTCCCCCCCCTTGATAAGGGGGGGTTAGGGGGGGTTCTGATTGTAAGATTTGCTGGTAAATTCCGAGCAATCTACTGGTCTTTTGTTCGTTGCGAAGGATGCGATCGCGGATTGTTTTCAAATGCTCTGGTTCATCGCAGGCTTGCCAGTGGTCGATGATGCGCGATCGCACTAAATTTTCCACCCAAAAAGCCTCTGTTCCAGGGGGAATAGTTAAAACTTTGCTATCATTTTTTTGACTAATAATTGCTACTATGTTACAAAGCTTTTGCGTGAGAAAAGGTTGCCCGCCCGTCCAATGTAAGATTTCTCTTAAAACCCGATCGGCATTATTTACACTTGCTTCTAATCCCGCCAGTAAAGGCTGCGCTTCCTCAAAGGTAAATCCGGGCAAATCAATTGCCATTCCAATATTAAATGGAGTCCGATTTTTGTCAGCAATTAAGTCGCTAGGAGTGGCGACTCCAAATATGGCAAAGGTAAGGCGATTATACTCTGGATTAATGGCGCGTCGGTTATAGCAAAACCGAATTAAGCCAAAAAAGTCATCAACCGGAAAATCTAAGCCTAAAATACTATCAATTTCATCGACAAATATAATAATTTTATCTTGGGGGAATTGAACGAGCAGGATATTTTCTATAAAAAGACTTAATCTTTGCAGCAGGGAAACTTCTTCTTCATCTCGCCACCAAGTTTTTAAGTTGATTTTCCCTAAAAGATTGAAGCTGCGCCACAGTTCGGCGGCGATTCCTTTATACCACTGCAAAGGGGTAATATTTTCGCTCCCGGTGCGGGTTAAATCAAGAGTAGTGCATTGATAGCCTTGTGCTTTGAACTGGTGTAGGGTGCGGACTAATAGGGAAGATTTTCCCATTTGTCGCGAGTTGAGGACGTAACAAAACTCACCATTTTTTAAGGCTTGATAGAGTTGGTCATCTGCTTTTCGTTTGGCATAAGTGGGTGCATCTGTATTGAGACTACCGCCCACTTGGTATGTAATATTGGTCATCGCCCAGCTTCTAAAATCTGTTCAGCAGTCAAATTTAATTCTGGAAATGTGATGGATGGTGCGCGGGCTTCAAGTATTATTCATTTAAATCGTCAATAACCCTTTTAAGCACCCGATCGCAACCGTTGTCTAAATTCCTTAGCTGCTATTAGCGAATTGGGATATCGAATGTATTCTGCCAGCAATTCTATATCCAGATTAGGGAGAATTTCGCTGCGAGTAATTGGTTCATAACCGTAGGTTTGGACAAATTGAACCGGGATTTCTGATCGCAGGTAGTAGAGGCTGAAGCGGTCATTTTGCCAGAACCAAACTTCTTTAACATTCAATCTTCTGTAAATTTCCAATTTGTTAATGCCACCGCTGGTAACGATTACCTCAATTGCCAGATCGGGAAATTCTTTGTCTGTGCCAATGCAGTAAGCTTCATCGGGTTCGGTACCGCCGCTTTTCTCCTCTAGTCGCAGGGTTGTAGAGCCAAAGGGAAAATAGTTGATGTCTGCTTCTAAGAAGTAAATTTCTAGGAGATTTCCAATGCGAGTTTTTCTGTTTTCATGGCGACGGGAAGGTGACATAATTTCTAAGGCTCCATCTAAATATGTGACTCGATATGCCGAAGTATCGCCATTTCTGGCAAGCAAGGCTTCATATTGCTCCCAGTTAACGCGATCGGTAATGTAGCGGCATTCAGGATCTTGGCGTTGGAGTGCTTGTTGGTCAAGTAGCGCGTTGAGATCGCTTGTCAACATTAGTATTATCTCCTTTAGGTTGTCTTTATTCTAATCCCGATTTAAACTTAACGGCAGAACAGATTTTTCAGGTGGGGCAATAACTAAATAAAGTTTGGCGAACCAAAATACAGGCGGTACAACTCGCAGCTCAGCGTACAGCGGTTGTTATCGATATGAATCAGCCCCATACTAACTAATTTAGAAGCTACTATCGGATCTAATTCCACTCCGCGCTCATATTTTACCACTTGTTTAAGTGCAACCGCAAGTTCGGGATACTCTTGCAATGTCACCCAAAAACTCCGCAAGTAATCTTTATAAATTCCCGCCATTGTGGGAGCTTCTTGTAGTAGCCGATCAAGCGTTACACTGTTTTCACAGAGGTGGTAAAGAGCGAGCCGCACCAGATAAGGATGTCCCCCCACCATTGCCATCAGTCGATCGGCATCGGGGCTATCTGTCCAATCCAGTCCGTGACGCTGCGCCAAATCAAGTATATGCTCTTCTGTGAAATAGGGCAATTGCAGCGGCAAACCGACATTAAAAGGCGATTCAGTGAGCTTTAAAGGAATATAAATTTCTGTAGAGTGAAGAACGATTAACCGCAGTTTTCCCAGCGTTTCAATCCGCTTTGCTTCTTCATGCCAGCTTCGCAGCAGCGGCAAAAACTCTCTGGCAATTTTTGGATACTCGAAAATCCTATTGACTTCATTTAAAGCTAAGACAAGCGGGCTATTTATTTCTGCTAATATATATTGTTGCAAATAGATCGTACAGCTTACTTTGCTACCCATATCTTCATCCCAATAATCATCTAATAGAGGCGGCAATTCTAGGTGACGGCTGATGTTGGCACAAAACCAGCGCAAGAATTTATCGAGGTTGTCTAAAACAGCTTCGTCGGCTTGCTGAAAATCCAAACTTACAGTTCGGTAGCCAAGAGAATTAGCGCGATCTAAAATCCGTAGCAGCAGGGAACTTTTACCCATCTTCCTGGGAGCTTTAATCCGCAGAACGCTTCCAGGTTTAGCAATTTCTCGATACGCAAGTTCTTCAATTAGCGGGTGATGGATATAAAATGGCGAACCGAGGGGTACGGGAGAGCCGGGATATTCTAAAGGTGTTGCTAGGCATTGGCTGCGGATGAATTCTTGAATTAATTCTCGTTCTTCTACCGTCAGGGAACGCGATTCTAGAGAGGAGCGAAAATTTGATTTGCTCATAGGTGTATGCAAGATTTCTGAGAGAGATTGCCACAAGCCGGAGGCGATGTTTCTCAGGTAATGCTCTCCGTAATGAGAGGCCGATGCGATGCTTATATAAGTCTTTCCTTCCCAAACTTGGTGGAGTATGATTTCTTGTACGGGATGTAAATCTTTTTGCAATCGTGCACGAGTTAGCTGTAGTACCTCATCTATTGTCATAAATTGGAATTACCCCGTAAGTGTATCGTTGATATTATCACTTATGATTGACTGTAAAGCCCAGAGCGATCGGCTATTGGATGGCAACGCGAGCCCTCCGCGACATTTCTCAGGGGGTAACAGGTGACATCCGTTAAATCTGAGATATTGCACCATTCTTGCTTAACCTGTGGGGGCAGGGCATCGCCCGCCCCTACAGGTTAACGAATCAACCGGACTTGATATCACCGATCGCTGAGCTATAGAACCCATTTTAAGAGGCGCTGGGCTGCTACTTGAAAAGGAGTCGCGCTCAGTTTTTCTCGATCGCCCGCTAAAATGTCATGTAGGTGTCACAGTTGGTCGTGAAGCCACAATTAAGAATGTGACAGTTGACTTTGCTAAAGCTCAGTCAATTGATGTTAATTTAATTAAAAGTAGTTTCATATCGCTGCATCTGCCGATCGCAAGTCTTAAGTCCCAAAGCCTAATTCTTCTTATTTCACTATATGTCAATAGCAAATATTATGTGGGAATTCGTCAAAAATATCTTTTCCCCAAGTCAGTATATGCCACACGGTCATTGCTATCTGTGGCAAACGCCTTTAGTCTGGCTGCACGTAACTGGGGACTTTTTAATCGCGATCGCCTACTTTTCAATTCCGGCGATGCTAATTTATTTTGTTTTTAAGCGGCGCGACGTTCCTTTTTTAGGAATATTTGCTTTATTTGGTGCATTTATTATTCTCTGCGGCACCGGCCACTTGCTAGACATTTGGACGCTGTGGCATTCCGCTTATTGGCTGTCGGGGATTGAGAAAGGAATTACTGCACTGGTTTCCTGCTACACGGCCGGCTCGATGGTAACACTATTACCACAATTTTTATCTTTAAAAACTCCACAAGAATTAGAGGCAATAAATCGCCAGTTGCAGTGTGAAATCACCGTGCGTCAAGATGCAGAATTAGCTTTACGTTGTGCTTATGATGACTTAGAAATTAAAGTCCAAGAGCGCACTGTACAGTTGAGAGAAACCAACACTTGCTTAGAAATGGAAGCTCGCGAGCGCCAGCAAGCCGAGTTAAAATTGCGCTCTGTCACCGAACGCTTACAATATTTGCTGGCGACTACTCCGGCAGTTATTTTTAGCTGCAAATTAGGGGGAAATTATGACGTAACATTTATTAGCGAAAACATTATTTCAATGATTGGTTACGAAGCGCAAGAATTTGTTGATGGTTCCCTTGATTGGCATAGCCTCATTCACCCAGAAGATAGAGAGATTGTTGCTAATTCATTCGATCGGATATTGGAAAAAGAGTCGATTTCCTACGAATACCGCGAACGGCACAAAGACGGTAGTTATCGCTGGATATACGATGAGGTTAAGTTAGTCAAAGATGCTGCGGGGCTACCTGTGGAGTGCGTTGGTTATGGAGTAGATATTACTGCTCGCAAACAAGCGGAAATAGCCTTGCAGCAACAACTAAAAAGGGAGCGGCTCGTGGATGCTATTCAAGAGCGGATTCGTTCCTCTCTTAACCTAGAAGAAGTGATGACAATGGCTGTGGAAGAAGTCCGCCAGTTTTTGTCAACTGACAGGACAGTTATTTACCGCTTTAATCCTGATTGGAGTGGATTTATAGCCGTCGAGTCGGTAGGAGCCGATACGATGCCAATTTTGGGAATTTACATTAATGACCCTTGCTTTCGAGAAAGCTACATTTCTGTTTACGAGGAGGGAGACCTTCGCGCGATCGACAATATTTACATGACAGGTATTTCAGAGTGCCACATTAATTTACTGAGCGAGTTTGAAATTAAAGCTAACCTCGTGGTTCCCATTTTGCAAGGTGAAAAATTATGGGGGCTACTGATTGCTCATCACTGCCGCAGTCAAAGGGTTTGGCACGCTTCTGAGATAGAATCTCTCAAGCAAATTTCCGTGCAGCTAGCAATTGCCATCCAGCAATCCACCCTTTTTGAACAAGCCAAAACTGAAATTCTCGAACGCAAATTGGCAGAAACAGCATTACAAAAAGCTGTCGTAGCTGCTGATACAGCTAACCGCGCCAAGAGCGAATTCCTTTCTTCTATGAGCCACGAATTACGGACTCCCCTAAATGCCATTCTCGGATTTAGTCAGGTGATGGTGCGCGATTCATCTCTCAACAATCAACACCAGCAGCACCTAGAAATTATTAATCGCGCCGGCGAACACTTGCTTTCGCTAATTAATGACATTTTGGAAATGTCCAAAATTGAAGCTGGCCGAAGTCAGCTTAATGAAAGCAGTTTTAATTTAATGCGCTTGCTAAAAACCTTAGAAGAAATGTTTCGATTAAAAGCTGAATCTAAGAAATTGCAGCTAAATTTGGAAGTGGTTGACGGTGTACCGCACTTTGTTAATGGAGATGAAGGCAAATTGCGCCAAATTTTGATTAATCTTGTAGGAAATGCGATCAAGTTTACAAAGACGGGTAGCGTTACTTTGCGAGTGAAAATGAAGGTAGAAGAAAGTTTGGCGGTTGAAACCGCAGCTATACAAACAAAACCCGCTTACGCGGGTTCGGAAAGCTTGGCGGTTGAAACCGCAGCTACAGAAACAAAACCCGCCTGCGCGGGTTCTAATCAGTCCGCGCAGGCGGACTTTGATTGTGTAGACGCGAATTCTATTCGCCCGGAATTTTCACGCTTTCAGTTTGAAATTGAAGATACTGGCCCTGGCATAGCCGTAGAAGAGATGAATAAGTTATTTGAACCTTTCGAGCAAACAAAAACAGGTATGAAATCTCAACAGGGGACTGGATTAGGTTTACCAATTAGCCGCAAATTTGTACAAATGATGGGAGGAGATATTAGTGTCAGCAGTACGCCTGATTTGGGAAGCAAGTTTGCATTTGATATTCAAATCAGCCTTGCCGATCCCATCGAAATTAAAATGCTTAAACCGCAGAGAAAAGTAATTGGTTTAGCACCGAATCAACCAGAATACCGAATTTTGGTGGTTGACGATCGCGCCGATAACTGTCTAGTCATAGACAGATTACTGTCACCGCTAGGCATCCTCGTTAGAGAAGCTAGAAATGGTCAAGAAGCTATTGCTGTATGGGAGGATTGGCAACCGCACCTGATCTGGATGGATATGCAAATGCCAGTCATGAATGGCTATGAAGCTACCAGAAAAATTAAAGCTCATCCTCTCGGAAAACAAACTGTAATAGTTGCGCTTACTGCTAGCGCTTTTGAAGAGGAACGAAAAACTATTTTAGGAGCAGGCTGCGATGACTTCATGCGTAAACCCTTCGAGGCAAAGATATTATTTGCGAAAATGGAAGAACTTTTAGGAGTGCGCTACATTTACGAGGAACCTGTTGATGCCAAACTAGAAAATGAAAGCGAAATTAGCGGAGTTACCAGCAATCAATCGCTAGAATCACAACTCGGGCAAATGCCTGTTGAGTGGGTGCAGAAGATATATGATGCTGCTCATGAATGTTGCGACGATAAAATTATCCAGTTGATTGAGGAAATGCCTATAGAATTTGCGACCGCCGCACAAAATTTAACTACTTTAGCGCATGATTTCCTGTTTGACGATATTATAGAGCTAGCGAAATCGGCGGTAACAGCGCGTCAGTATTAATATCTTTTATGTTAAAAAAATAGTGTGAGCGATCGCATGAACAGCAAGCAATTTCCGATAATTCCAGCCAGCATTTTAGTAGTTGATGACAAACCAGATAATGTGCGACTTTTATCTACAATCTTGACCGAACAAGGGTATCAGGTTCGTAAAGCGCTGAACGGACAAAGGGCGATCGCTACAGTCTTGGAGTTTCCGCCGACTCTAATTCTGCTGGACGTAATGATGCCTGAGATGAATGGATATGAGGTGTGTGCACAGTTGAAAGCTTCACCAAAAACCAGTTCGATTCCAGTGATTTTTTTAAGCGCCTTAGATAACGTTTTAGATAAGGTGAAAGCCTTTGATGTGGGAGCTGTTGACTATATTACTAAACCTTTTCAAGCTAAAGAAGTATTGGCACGAGTCGCAAATCAGTTAACAATTCAAAGTCAGCAAAAGCAACTTCAAGAGCAAACGCAGCAATTAGAAGAACTTGTCGAACGTTTGCAAAACGAAATTAAAGAGCGGCAGGGGGTGGAGCTATCTTTACGCCTTTCTCAAAAAAAGTCAGATCATTTATTGTTAAATATTTTACCAGCAGCGATTATTGAAAATTTGAAAAAAGGCGAGGGTGCGGCTGCTGAGAGGTTTGACTCAGCAACAGTTTTATTTGCCGATCTTGTTGATTTTACTTCTCTTGCTACCAGAGTTTCACCTCTGGAATTGGTAAATTTCCTAAACCAAATTTTTTCAAAGTTTGACCAACTAACTGAAAAACACGATTTGGAGAAAATTAAAACGAGTGGGGATGCTTATATGGTAGCAGGGGGGGTGCCGGTGCCGAGGGCAGATCATGCAGAAGCGATCGCAAATATGGCGTTGGATATGCTCGAAGCGATCGCCCATTTTAAAACTGACACGGGCGAACCCTTCCAAATTCGGATTGGCATTCATACTGGGCCAGTAGTTGCTGGCGTAATTGGCACTAAAAAATTTAGCTATGACTTGTGGGGAGATACTGTTAATGTTGCTTCTCGGATGGAATCTCAAGGATTACCGGGGTATATTCAAGTTACTACTGATATTTACGAGCAGTTAAAAGATCGGTATGTATTTGAGGAAAGAGGCGCGATCGCAGTTAAAGGTAAAGGAGAGACGATCGTCTATTGGCTAAAGGCTAAAAAAGTTAGATGATATCAATTCCGGTTGCACAGTCAGGTGACTGTTGACTGTTGACTGTTGACTGTTTATTAAAAAATGAAAATAATTTGCAGTTTCAATTGGGAATTTTCGCGTACTATCTCAATGCGATCGATAAATTCTCGAAAATAAAACCTGCGTTCCGATTCCGACAAATCCAGCCAAAATTGCGGAAAAGAAACAGTTTGAGCAGTTTCTCGCAAATTCACCGGCGGCAGTTGCGCGACTTTGGTTTGCAGTTCGGAAATTTCGGTGCGGATTTTATAGGCTCTCAAATCAGCCGTTTCTGTATCTAAAATGCCGCTTTCAATCAGGGCAGAAAGTTGCTCTATGATTTGTTGTTTCGATGCGATCGCCTTTTCAATACCTGCTTTCATTCCGTTCATATCCGGCATTTGCAGCGCGGTGACAGCAGCAGGCAAATCCCGACAAATTCCTGTTATGGTTAATTGCAATACTTCCTCGTAGGAAATGCCGCTGCATTTAGGCTCGGACAGACAGTTAATTGGCCGCAAATAAAGGTATTCTTTATCTTTTTTGCGGTAGGAGGTGACTTTTGCAACTGTCATCGGCGACTTGCATTCGGCACAAATTGCTAAACCTGCGAGGGAACGCGGGGCACTGGCCGCGCGGGGAGAAAGGCGGCGGTTGCGGCGCAGTAATCGGTCTATTTGGGCGGCTTCTTCTCTGGAAATAATCGGGGCGTGGGTGTTAGAAATTACTTGGCCGTTTTGATATTCCAAATCGCCTCGGTAGGCGGGATTTGTCAGCCAGCGGCGGCCTGTGCTGACGGAGATTTTTTTGTTGTATTTCTTGGCTAAATACCGCACGGAACCGCGCAAGGAACCGTAGATCAGAAAGTGTTCAAAAAAGTCTTTGACGGTGGGGGCGGTGGTTTTGTCGATCGTGTAACGTTCTTTGCCACGCCGGTAGCCGTAGGGAGCCTTACCCGGTGGAATTCGGGATTTGATGCGGTTTCTGGCGTGTCCTTTGCGAATGCTGCGGCTGTGCTGGCTGCGCTGGAGTTCTGCGAGGATTTGCAGCAAGTTTTTGCGGTTTCGCGGTTCTGTTTCTGCTTGTACGATGATTTCGACGCCGAGGTTTTCGAGTTGGGCGAGGTGCGCGCACACTTGCTGTAAATCATCGCCGAGTTCTTCAAAGCGCTGAATTAACAGGTATTGAACTGGTTCTGTTTGGCAGTCTTTGAGGAGTTGCTGGAGTTGCTGTCGCCCTCCTAAGTCTTGATATATTCGATCGACCTCTTGGCCCCAAATTTCCGGTGCGGGTGCAGATTCTAGCAGCGGTTCGCTGTAACTGTAGGCGATGATTTTCATCTTTTACTCGCTCAGTTCAATTATATTCCCATCGGGATCTTGGGTAAATAATGCCGATCGACCTGATGCGCTCATTTGTACCAGGCAATTGTGAGCGATTAATCGCTCTTTGGCTGCTTCCAAGTTGGTTACAGAAAACGCTAGATGTCGGTTGCGCCCCAGTTTTTCATAATCTACGACATCTGGTATAAGTGTTGCAGTTAAAATTAGGTGAATCTGGAAGTTGCCGACTTGATACCAGATTCCGGGAAATTTTAAGTTTCTATCTATTTTTGACAGTCCTAATACGGTACTGTAAAAGTGTTGAGATTTTTCCAGGTTGGAGATGAGTAGTGCGCTGTGGAGGGATTGGGTAATTTGCATTTTTTGGGGATTTATTTTTTATTTTAACCGCTGATGCGATCTGATGAGCGCTGATTAACATGGATTTTTTGATGTTGGTTGAGTTTTAGATATGATAGCATTATCAGCCGCTCTTAACATATCCACAGAGGTAAAATTTATGAAACGCAAACAAGTTCAGTACAAAAGCTAATTAATGATCTAAAAAAGTAGATGTTCTGATTCACTTGCGGGACTTTGTTAACCAACTAGCGACGGATAAATAAGCCAGCTATACCTGCTGTTAAATCTACTATGGCCTCCACCCTTTACAAATTCAGCCTCCGCACCGCCCTCGTGGTTCCCTTCGTCTTGCAAATTGTTGCAGCCGTCGGCTTAGTCGGCTATCTTTCCTTCCGCAACGGACAGAAAGCGGTGACAGATTTGGCTGACCAGTTAATGACTCTGGTGAGCGATGACACCGATCGACACCTAGATAATTATCTCTCAACCGCTCAAAATATTAATCAGATTAACATCGATGCGATCGACACAGGATTGCTGAATCTAAATGACTTAGATATTGCTGGGCGTTATTTTTGGAAACAGATGCAAGGATTCGATCATCTTGGCATGATTTCCTACGGACTTTCAGATGGACGCTTTGCTGGTGCTGGTGCTGTAATACCGGGTAAAGGTGTCACCATTCACGAGCTTTCAGCAAAGACAAATCGCAAAATTTACGCCTATGCAGCGGACGACAAGGGCGATCGAACTAAGCTACTTGAGATGGCTGCATATGATACCGTGACAACAGAATGGTACGCTCAAGCGGCTAAAGCGGGCAAACCCATCTGGACTTCTGTGTATTCGATAGATCACTTAGAATTTATTGCTGTAGGGGCAATGCGTCCTATTTATGCAAAGCGTAAGCTCATCGGAGTGATTGGGGTTGATTTACAACTGTCCAATATTACTAACTTTTTGCGTAACTCAAGCTTTAGTAAATCCGGGCAAATTTTTATCATGGAACGAGATGGCAATTGATTGGAAATTCCGGTTCCCAACCATCTTTTAAAATGGTGAATAATCAAGCTAAACGCTTCAGCGCCCTGAATATCTCCGATCCTGTGATTCAAGCTGCTGCTCAAAGGCTCCAAAATCAGTTCGGCAGTTTTAAAAATATTAGAAATAGCCAAAAGCTTAACTTTAAAATTAAAGGACAGCAATACTTTGTCCTTGTTGCTCCCTGGCAAGACAAGTTTGGGTTAGACTGGCTGATCGTGACGGTGGTTCCCGAATCATATTTTATGGCCCGAATTTATGCCAATACCCGGACCACAATCCTATTGTGTGCGATCGCATTTACTGCGGCAACGGCAAGTGGAATTTTCACGGCCCGCTGGATTACTCGCCCCATTAAAGGTATAACCCAAGCCTCGGAAGATATGGCTAACGGTCATCTCGATAGACAGGTGAAAACCAGTTCCATCATCGAACTGAAACAACTCGCCAACTCTTTCAACAGCATGGCAGGACAACTCAAAGAATCCTTTGAAACTCTAGAAGATAAAGTTAAAGAACGCACCGCTGAACTCGCCACAGCCAACACAGAAATTGCGACTCTCAATCATCGACTCAAAGCCGAAAATATGCGGATGAGTGCCGAACTAGACATCCTTAAAGAAATGCAGCAATTGATTTTGCCCAAACGCCAAGAACTGGAGGAAATTAAAGAATTAGATATTGCCGGATTCATGGAACCCGCCGACGAAATAGGCGGCGATTACTACGATGTACTTTATACTGAGGGCGTTGTGACAATTGCGATCGGCGATGTCACCGGACACGGACTAGAAAGTGGCATTTTGATGGTGATGGCTCAAACAGCAGTCCGCACTCTTCAGGAAATGCCAGAATCCGATCCGGTGCGCTTTTTAGCTACTCTCAACCGCACCCTGTACAAAAATATTCAGCGCATGAATTCGGACAAAAACCTGACGCTGGCTCTCCTTAACTACGCAGATCGCAAAATTAGCATCAGTGGTCAACACGAGGAAACTCTCGTGGTCAGAAAAGACGGTAAAATTGAACGGATTGACACCATAGATTTAGGATTTCCGATCGGCTTAGATGCAGAAATTGCCGATTTTATCGACCATGTTTTAATAGACTTAGAACCGGGGGACGGGGTGGTGTTGTATACTGACGGCATCCCCGAAGCTAGAAATATGCACAAAAAATTCTACGGTATCGAAAGACTCTGTGAAGTGCTTTCTCAAAACTGGCACAAAAGCGCCGAAGAAATCAAGCAAGCCACCATTGATGATTTGCGAGAATTTGTTGGAGAACAAAAGGTATTTGATGACATTACTTTGTTAGTATTGAAGCAACAGGGAAAGATTGTGCATAATTTGTGATTGACGGTGATGAACCCGGTTTCTAATATTTTTGATTTTACAGCTAAGGCAGACAGCGGATCGTGGTGGCGATCGCACATTTTCCGGTTCGATCGCATTCTGTCTTTTGCTGAGAATGCTGAGGCAACGCCAACAGCCCGCTGGGAGTAATTTTAACAATGGTTTCTCAAAAACGCGCGATCGCCCCCAAGAAGGGCAAAGTCGGTCTCCGCGGCGTCCTGGTGGTTCCGTTTGTATTGCAAATTGTCGCTGCTGTTGGCTGGGTTGGCTATCTCTCTTACCGAAACGGAGAGAAAACAGTAAATGATCTAGCCAGTCAGTTACAGCGCTCCATCAGTGCGAGAGTTTACGAGCGCGTCCAAAACTACCTCGAAACTCCGCCCCTAGTCAATCAAATCAATCAGGATTCTTTACCCCTGGGGGTGTTGAACTTTGAGGATTTGGAGCGAGCTAAACCCTATCTTTGGAAGCAAGTTCTGCGCTTTAATTCGATCGGCTACGCGGGAATTGCCAACGAACAAGGCCAGTACCTGCGAATTGGTTGGGTGAACCGACTCGCGGGAGCTGAGCAACCTCAGCTTGCCAAGCAACTGATTCCGGGCGGTGGCGACTTGCTCTACTACAACCTTGACGGTGATGGAAACCCAGCCAAACTTGAGAGAGCGCAGCCCAATTATGACGTTAGAGAGCGCCCCTTTTACAAGGTTGTTGTTGAGAAAAAACAAGCAGCTTGGAGCGACGTTTATATTAATTTTGGTTACGGTACGCTGCAAATTAATGCCAGTCAACCCTATTATGATGCCGCAGGCAAACTGATCGGTGTGCTGACTTGCCAGATGGGACTCGATCAAATTCGCGGTTTCCTGCAAACCTTAAGCGTGGGTAATTCCGGTCAAGTATTTATCATTGAACCCAACGGCGATTTAATCGCCAGTTCGGTAAAAAATCAGCCTCTGTCGGTGGGAAAAGGCAAAGACACAAAGCGGCTCAAAACCCAGGAAAACAGCAACCCGCTGATGCGCCAAAGTGTGGTTTATTTACTCGATCGCTTCCACCGTTTGGGAGACATTCAAGAAACTGCTCAATTTGATTTTAAGCTCAACGGTCAGCGGCAATTTCTCCAAGTTTCTCCGCTAACTGACAAGTACGGTCTCAACTGGCTGATTGTAGTTGTGGTTCCCGAAGCCGACTTTATGGCGCAAATTTATGCTAACACCCGCAACACCATCTTGCTCTGTATTGCGGCTTTAATTGCCTCGGTTGGAGTTGGTTTTGTCACCGCTAGCAAGATTGCTCGCCGGATTTTGGCAATTGCTAAAGCTTCAGAAAATCTCGCAGGCGGCGCTCTCAACCAGAGTGTTGATTCTAGCAGGATTTTTGAAGTTGAGACCTTAGCCCATTCCTTCAACAGCATGGCCAGACAACTCAAAGAATCTTTTGAAACTCTCGAAGATAAAGTTAAAGAACGCACCTCGGAACTCGGCACAGCCAATCAAGAAATTGCGGGTCTCAACAAGCGACTGAAAGCGGAAAATCGGCGCATGAGTTCCGAACTCGGTATGCTCAAACAAATGCAGCAGTTAATACTCCCTAAACCCGCAGAATTAGTAGCAATTGAAGACTTAGATATTGCCGGATTCATGGAAGCAGCCTCGGAAGTTGGCGGCGATTACTACGACGTACTTTATACTGAGGGCGTTGTGACAATTGCGATCGGCGATGTCACCGGACACGGACTAGAAAGTGGCATTTTGATGGTGATGGCTCAAACAGCAGTCCGCACTCTTCAGGAAATGCCAGAATCCGATCCGGTGCGCTTTTTAGCTACTCTCAACCGCACCCTGTACAAAAATATTCAGCGCATGAATTCGGACAAAAACCTGACGCTGGCTCTCCTTAACTACGCAGATCGCAAAATTAGCATCAGTGGTCAACACGAGGAAACTCTCGTGGTCAGAAAAGACGGTAAAATTGAACGGATTGACACCATAGATTTAGGATTTCCGATCGGCTTAGATGCAGAAATTGCCGATTTTATCGACCATGTTTTAATAGACTTAGAACCGGGGGACGGGGTGGTGTTGTATACTGACGGCATCCCCGAAGCTAGAAATATGCACAAAAAATTCTACGGTATCGAAAGACTCTGTGAAGTGGTTTCTCAAAACTGGCACAAAAGCGCCGAACAAATCAAGCAAGCCACCATTGATGATTTGCGAGAATTTATTGGAGAGCAAAAGGTATTTGATGACATTACTTTGGTAGTATTAAAGCAACAGGAAAATATTGTGCATAATTTACGATCGACTGTCATCCACCCCGTTTCTACGATCGAGCTTGGATTTAATAGCGAAGCATCGAAGCAGAAACCTGGTTTCTAATTCCGCCCGTGTAAGTTATAATAATTTACCGGGAGCGAGTGAAACAATTTTGCGATCCCCGATTCGGTAGTATAAATTATGACACAAAAAATCCACTTATCACAATCTAAATCTCCCCAAGAACTCAATACCCAGATACAGGATTTGAGCCAAAAACTTGAGGAAGTCGAAGATGAAAAAAATAGCTATGAAACCTTAGTAGAAATTATCACGGAACACTCCACGAATCTGGAAAACCAGATCCATCATAAAAATCGAGAGATGCAGAGTTACATCCAGCAGGTAAAAAAGGTGATAGATGCAGCTATTGCTGTGAAAAATAACAGCTTTGAACCCCAGATATTGTCAGAGGTGGCAGGGCGCAGTGATGCACTGGGAGAACTGGCACAGGTATTCTCGCATATGGTGCAAACGGTGAAAGCGCGGGAACTGGAATTAGAGAAACTTTTGCAGGCTTACGGACGTTTCGTTCCTGATGAATATCTCCAATTTCTCGGGAAGCAGAGCATTGTGGATTTCCAGCTTGGAGATCACGTCAGCAAAGAGATGGCAATCATGTTTTCCGATATGCGTTCGTTCACAACGATGGCGGAGCAAATGACTCCTCAAGAAAACTTTGACTTCATCAATACCTATTTACAGCAAATTAGTCCCGAAATTCGCAATCACAACGGTTTTATTGTCAAGTATATGGGAGATGGAGTGATGGCAGTTTTTCCCGACGGCGTTGATGATGCGATTCAGGCGGGAATTGTCAAGTTTGAACAGTTGCAAAAATACAATCAAAGCCGTCAAATTAATGGGGAGATACTGGTGAATATGGGGATTGGTATCCATGTCGGTGATACGATGGTTGGGATTATTGGAGACGCGAATCGGATGCAAGCCGATGCGCTGTCGGATCATGTCAATCTCACGGCTCGTCTGGAAGGTTTAACGAAATATTACGGCGTATCTTTATTAATTTCTGGAGATGTGGTACAACGCTTGAGTCAACCCGAAAAGTATCATATTCGCTTTTTGGATCGTGCAGTTGTCAAAGGTAGAACGGAAGCCGTTACTGTTTTTGAGGTGTTAGATGTTGAAGTAGAACCAGTGCGATCGCTCAAAATTCAAACTTTGCCTATTTTTGAGGAAGGACTCGAACAATATTGTCAGGGAAATTTTGCTAATGCCAAAGTTTGTTTTGAACAGATAGTGGCGCTAAATCCCGCTGACCAACCCAGCCAACTTTACCTAGAACGCATCCAAGCGCTGTTAGAAAATAGTATTCCTGCTAACTGGAATGGGGTGTGGAAATTTACCCAGAAGTGACATTAACACATCAATTGGAGGGAAATAAATGACACAGGGAAGCTTAAAAACAGTGACACAAATATTTGGAAACTTCATCGACCAATTTCCACCGGAACACGACTCCCTAGAACTTACTTTTACGCCGAGTTCTCGCCCCATTCAGCAGCGCTGGCGCAATAACTTGCTCTCAGCTCATTTTGTAGCTGATTATTTGTCCAGCTTTCTACCAGTGGATGCACAGGATGCTAGCACCGAAAAACGGATTAAACAAAGCAAGGGAGCTGTGAGCTACGTCGCTAACGAACTCTTAGAAAATGCGATAAAATTTAATAAGGATGATGCCAACTATAAAGTCAAATTTGGCATCCACTTTATTGGTGAAACTGAGGTGACGGCGGTAATTTTTGCCAGTAATAGTGTCTATCCAGAAGAAGCGAATAAGTTCCAGGAGTTCATTAACCAAATGCTGGCTTCCGATCCCAATGAACTTTATTTGCAGCAGCTTGAAAAGAATGCTGAATCTGAAAGCGAAACCTCTGGATTGGGATTGCTGACGATGATTAATGACTATTCAGCTAAGATTGGTTGGAAATTCGAGCCTAGGCCAGACAGTCCCGAGACGATCGCTGTGACGACTGTGGTTCAAATTACTGTTTAGTTTCAACCATTTCAATATTTACTCTTTTTATGCGATCGCCTACTTTCAGTCAGGAAACCAAATCACAATGAGTATGCAAGAAATTCAAGGTGAAGATTACAGCATTCAGTACGATCGAGAATCGGTGACAGTCAGCTTCAAAGGCGAACTCAGCCTGGGCGGCCCAGCAGAGTATGCACCCATAGTCGAATTGTTAGATTCGGTGGCCAATCCCGAACCGCCTACTATTACGTTGAATCTAAAAAAATTGGAATTTGTTAACAGTTCTGGTATCAGTATGCTGTCTAAGTTTGTGATTAGCGTGCGGAAAAAGAAAACGATTCAACTTTTGGTATTGGGTTCCCATGATGTTCCCTGGCAACAAAAATCTCTCAAAAATTTAGAAAAGCTGTTGCCAACTTTGAAGTTAGAATTAGAGTAGGATATGTGTTAATTTTAAACGTAATTCACACAGGCGGTTTGTCGTAAGGACTTTAGTCCTTATTTGTGTATAATTTCGCTTTGAGATATCAATTCCGGCTGCACTCCTTATGATATAGAGGACACGGCAGTGCCGTGTCCCTACCGTGATGAATTAATTGTAGGGACACGGCAGTGCCGTGTCCTGATTTCGGGTAAGTAATATCAATTCCGGCTGCACTCCTTATGATACAGCAGATTCCACGTTTATGAAGTACACCCCGATTGCTCTTCTATTGCCGTAGGGACACGGCACTGCCGTGTCCCTACCTCTGTTGTGTACCTCACTAACCTGAAAAGTGCTGTATAGAGGAGACTGCACGTGCCGTGTCCCTACCGCGATGAATTGTAGGGAAACGGCATTGCCGTGTCCTCCGTTGCTTAAGTTTGCTGCACTGGGAGTTCAATGATAAACTCTGTTCCCTTGGACGGTTCAGACTCGCATCTGAGCGTTCCTCGGTGATTTTCTACTAAGATTTTGTAGACAATAGACAACCCTAAACCGGTACCTTTACCGATTTTTTTCGTTGTGAAAAACTGCTCGAACATTCGTTTTTTTACGTCTGCTGTCATTCCCGCTCCCGTGTCAGCAATCCGCACTCTCACGCGCTCAAACCCAGCGACTTCTGTGCGGATTGAAATTTTTAGCGCCGAGTTAGACCGATTTTGTGCTGCTTCGTCTAAAGCATCGATCGCGTTGCTAATTAGATTCATAAATACTTGATTTAGCTGTCCGGCATAACACTCTACATCCGGCAATTTTCCATAATTTTTAACTATTTGAATGTCGGGACGGTCTGTTTTAGAATTGAGACGGTTTCGCAAAATTAACACAGTGCTATCTATGCTGTCGTGCAAATCGCACAGGGTCATTTTACTGTTATCTGTTCGCGAAAAGCTGCCCATAGATTTGACAATTTCGCGAATGCGATCGGAACCCATTTGCATGGAAGACATAACTTTAGGCAAGTCTTCAATTAGAAAATTAAGATCCATCTCTTCGATTTGGTCTTTAATTTCGGGACTGGGATTGGGATAGTATTCTTGATATAGTTTCAGTAGGTGCAGCAAATCTTTAGTATAAATTTCGGCATGGCTCAAGTTGCCGTAAATAAAGCTAACTGGGTTATTAATTTCGTGGACGATACTAGCCATTAGTGCTCCCAGGGAAGACATTTTTTCGCTGTGGAGGAGTTGAGCTTGAGTTTCTTTGAGTTCGCGAAGTGTGCGATCGATCTCGGCTGCTTGAGCTTCCGCTTTCGTGGTAGCAGCACAGCTTTCTTGATAAAGTTCAACCTGTTTGAGGTCGATTTCAAATTGTTCGATTTCGCTTTCTTGCTGGTATTGACTCACCACCGCATCGAATACTGCTAGCAATTCGCCGCCCGCAGCTTCGACAATGTAGAGCAGATCGGGATTTTCCAGGGTAAGTTCGGTATCGGGAACTTTCACCAGGGCTTTGATGCGATCGATATATTCGCGCACTTGTCTATCTAAATGCAGCGGCGCTTCAAAATACATTGCTTTGACGGTGGGTGAAGGGGGAGTCAAGATGTTGGCGCTGCTGTCAGTATTTATTAAATCTCTGTGCGATTTTTCCATAAGCTCGATCGCCTCTAACAAATTCCCCCGCAGTTTTGCTCTTTCTGCGACATTCCCAGAGGTAACTAATCTCATACAAAAAAAAGCCATTCGTTGCGAAAGCATTCGCTGGCGGCCACTGATGTTAATTACCGCAGCACTAATTTTTCTAGCCGTCGTAATTTCTTCCAGATTAAAATAATTGCTCAGTGCCGCCATAGGTAATACTCCCGACTTAACTAAATTTCTATAGCTATTGTTAACACAAGATTTTATCGCCATAAAAATTTTTTGTACAATACTATAAGCAATATATTCTTTATCGATCATTGAATTAGTATCCTAAAATACAATTGTTTTTAATTAGTAATTAATCTCAGTTTTGATGGTTTGGATACTTCTACAGTTTTCCTCGATCGTCCCAAAATTTAATAATCAATTTCGCCATGATTTGAGCTTGAGTTTGCGGCAACCCGTGATCGGCATTGGGAATAATTGCTAACTCGGCCCCTGGTATCTCGTTGGCATAGGTTTCACAGTGCCATAGAGGAATTGTTTCGTCGCTATCTCCTGTGATGACTAAGGTAGGAATTTGCAATTTGTGAATTTCTTTTTCTACTGTATCAACTGCGTCTTCCGGTCGCATCCGGCTCATTAAAAATGACCTTGCTACTGGTTGAGACATTAACTCGCGCCGCCACCCGGAGATTTGCTCCAATTTGTCACTTTTTCCCGCTAAATTAGCAAAAGGTTTTGCCAATTGTAAGGCAACATCAATGACTGGGGTTTTCCACAGCAGTGGTCGCAAAGCATCATATTGACCACAAAAACTGTCGTCCCGAATTCCAGCAGGTGCTGCTAACACTAAGCTGCTGACAGAATTAGGATATTTTAGGGAATATGCAGAGGCTACCCAACCGCCAAAAGAATGTCCGATGATGCAGCAGGGTTCGATATTTAGCTGTTCCACAACTTGTCGCACAAAGGCAACTTCGACAGCTACGTCGTAGCAGATTTGTGGTTTGCTGGATTCTCCAAAACCTAACATATCTAAGCTGATGCAGCGAAACTGAGATTGCAATAATTCAATTAATGGTAGCCAGCAAGTTTTTTCTCCGAAGAAACCGTGCAGCATTAGTAAGGATGGGCCGCTTCCGATGTCAAGGTAGGCGGCTGTCTGACTGCGGCTATTGACAAATGTATTTAATGTGTGGCTGTGTGCTGAGACTGCTTGAGACTGCATGGCCGATCGACTCCTGCGATGATTTATGACATTTTTGTAAACGATTGTAACAATACAGCAGTCCAAAAGTTAAACTTCATTACGGAGTACACAATTATAAATAGACCGTGATAATCTCTATGATTATTACAAAATGCTGCCCACCCAAAGCAGGAGAATACTTTGCAATCTACTTTAAAACGTTACCCGGCTTGCTCCCTGCGCGAAGATGTCAGTGAATACGTAGCACACCTACAACTTCACATGACTTTACAAGCCCGCAATTTGCTCCCTAGCATTACCACCGCTAAGGACAGTCGCGAACAGCTTTTGCAGCAGACTCAGGCTCATTTTGAGAAACGTGTTTCTCGACAAGCTATTTAAACAAATTTTTCTGGGCGATCGCCCGCAGTCTTCTTTAATTTTCAGAACTCCAGAAACCCGGTATCTTCCAAAATACCGGGTTTCTTTTCGGGTAATCGGGCACTGCTGTCGGCTTTTCGGTAATATGCGTTGGGTGCTTTAATTTTATATTTATGCGAATTCCAATTATTGCTTTTTTGACTTTGGCGGCGGTGGCTGGCGGTGAATTGGCGGCGCGGGCGATCGATCGGGCGATCGTCAAAGGAGAGGGAACGGCAGAGGCGCTATTGGCGCAGAGGGAGGAGGATGAGGTAATTGGTGACAAGTTAACGTCAAACCCACCGTCTCTCTTGTTTGCAGCCGAGTCTAGATCCCCCCTAACCCCCCTTAATAAGGGGGGGACAAGAGATATTCTTAAAGTCCCCCTTATTAAGGGGGATTTAGGGGGATCTAGACTGGACTACAAGCGACATTTGTTATCGGTTCCAGTCTTAAATAGTCACCAATCGGATGAGGTGAGTCTAACTGTGGAGGATTTGCCTAAATCTGATGAGCTCGCAGTTGCGGTGGAAGTAGGTGCGGAGCAGCGATCGAGTAGGGAAGCGCTTTCACTCAAGTCCGATCGCCATAAAGATTTTACATCTGTGTTACCAACTCCGGCGGCGCGACCTGCTGATTTGGAAGTCCCGCAACCTGCAAACAGCAACGCCCGACAGTTAGGCGGTACTCTACAAATCAGTCAAGCTGGAAATGCTGAGGGGGTTTATGTTGCGGAGGTGAAGATTCGTTTTGTCAATTCTAGGGGCGAAGCAGTCGATAAAAAAGGGAATCCGGTTGAGGGCAGAATTTCGGAAGATTTTATCCGAGGTGAGCTCAAACTGAAGGCGGGGGATAACTATAGCCCGGAAGTTGTACGATCGGACTTGCAGCAGTTGCAGCAGTTGGGATTGTTCGAGAAAGTAACGGTTTCTACTGAGGAAGCAGGCACGGATGTTAGTGTAATTTACAACGTTCAAGAGCGATCGGCTCGCAGTGCAGGCGTAAGTGCCAGTCTGAATGATGATGTTGGGGTTGCTGTTCCTCTTTCGTATACCGATCGAACTTTCGGCCGAACTCCGCAGCAGTTGTCAGTGGAACTTGTGCCCAGTCTCCGAGGTATCGAGTATGATGTCGAGTTTGTCAGCCCTTACGTTGCTGCCGAAGACCGTTTGGGATACAGTGTGAGAGCTTTTGGCGATCGCCGAATATCGGAAATTTTCAACAAAGATATTGATTTGCCCAATGGGAACCGAGTTCGGGAAATTCGGATGGGGGGAAATCTCAGGTTTACTAGACCTTTGGGCGATTGGCGATCGACTTTGGGATTGAATTATACAAATATTAGTACGCGCGATCGCAACTTAAATATTGCCCGCCGCGACGAACTCGGCAATCCTCTCACATTCAGCGGCACGGGTGTCGATGAGTTATACACTGTTTCTTTTGGCGCAATTCGCGATCGGCGGAACAATCCCTTCAACCCCAGCAGCGGCTCGATTCTGGGCCTCAGCACCGAGCAGTCGATACCTTTGGGTCAAGGTAACATTGTGAGCAACAGGCTGCTGGCAAATTATATACATTATATACCAATTACTCTGCTCGGCATCAGCGAGTCGGAAGCTTTGCCAGAAATGCTGGCTTTTAACTTGCAAGCGGGGACGGTAATTGGGGATTTGCCACCAACGGAAGCGTTTCGCCTGGGCGGCCGCAATTCCGTGCGCGGTTACGATAGCGGGGATATTGGCAGTGGGCGGAGTTATTTCTTGGCTTCGGGCGAATATCGGTTTCCCCTTGGTAGGGATGTCGGCGGCGTGATTTTTGTGGATTTTGCGTCGGATTTGGGAACCGGAGACAGCGTGTTGGGCAAACCGGCTTCGGTGAGGGATAAACCGGGGACTGGGGCTGGTGTTGGGTTGGGTGTGAGGGTGCGATCGCCCGTGGGATTAGTTCGCTTAGATGTCGGTATTGGCAACTCCGGCGAACTCAAATTTGTGCTCGGTACCAAGCAGCGCTTTTAATCATCGGGTTCCTTTTGGAAGGGAATTGCGAATTGCCAATTGCGAATTGCCAATTGCGAATTGCCAATTGCGATCAAACCTCATATCTATTCCGGCTGCATCGGAATTAATATTACCGGAGTTCGGGACACGGCAGTAGATCGGGACACGGCAGTGCCGTATCCCTACAATTTATCTGGCGTAGGGACACGGCACTGCCGTGTCCTCTATATCTGCCGTGTCCTCTACATCATTCCGGCGCAGCCGGAATTGATATCATTTCCTGGAAAACCGCTATACAAAAAAGCGATTTGTTTGGATTAATAATGGTGTTTGTGGATATACTCAATCGTTAATCTGCTGTATCATTTGTGACACTTTATAAATATTTTAAAGCGTGATTTTGGTGCGATCGAGCAGTATGAATAGACTGCGAGCTTGACAGGAGATTTTTATTTCGCCGTCATAAAAACACTGCGATCTGGGACATCAGTAGCATGAGACAAAAAAAATGAATTAAGAGTTTGACGATTGCGATCGTGATTAAAAAAAATGTTACGTTATGTAATGTCAAGATATCAGGAATATCTCATGGGTAACGTCCAAGCAACTTTTAAGGCTACAGAAAAGGCCTTTCATATTGAGGGATATGAAAAGATTGACTTCAGCCTGCTTTACGTGGATGGAGCCTTTGGACTTGAGAACTCTGAAATTGCAGAGAGCTACCGTCAGTTTGGGCGCTGTTTAATGGTTGTAGACAAGACAGTCTACGGTTTGTACGGTCAGCAGATGCAAGCTTACTTCAAGCATCACGAGATTGACTTAACAGTCTTTCCGGTAACAATCAAGGAAACAGACAAGACGCTACGGACTTTTGAGAAGATTGTAGATGCCTTTGCAGACTTTGGGCTGGTGCGGAAAGAGCCTGTTTTGGTTGTTGGCGGCGGTTTAACTACGGATGTGGCTGGGTTTGCCTGTTCCACTTACCGCCGTCGCACTAACTATATTCGAGTCCCCACGACGCTGATTGGGTTGATTGATGCGAGTGTCGCCATCAAAGTTGCCGTCAACCACGGTAAGTTAAAGAATCGTCTAGGTGCTTATCACGCTTCTGGAAAGGTGATTCTAGACTTCTCGTTCTTGAAAACGCTGCCTGTGGATCAGGTGCGTAACGGGATGGCAGAGTTGATCAAGATTGCTGTCGTCGCTAACAGCGAAATTTTTGAGTTGTTGGAAAAGCACGGCGAAGCGCTTTTGCACACTCATTTCGGCTACTTGAATGGAACCCCCGAACTCCGGGAAATCGCTCACAAGGTGACGTATGACGCGATTAACACCATGTTGGGGCTGGAAGTTCCTAACTTGCACGAGCTCGATCTCGATCGAGTGATTGCATACGGTCATACCTGGAGTCCTACCCTGGAACTAACGCCGGAGATTCCGATGTTCCACGGTCATAGTGTCAACATTGATATGGCATTCTCGGCAACCATTGCTCAGCACCGAGGCTATATTTCGATCGAGGATCGCGATCGGATTCACGGCTTGATGAGCCGCATCGGTTTGGCGATTGATAGCCCTTATCTCACCTCTGAGTTGTTGTGGAAAGCCACAGAATCGATCAGTCGGACACGGGATGGTTTGGTGCGGGCCGCAGTTCCCAAGCCGATCGGAAGCTGCGTGTTCATGAATGATTTGACCCGGGCTGAGTTGGATGAAACCTTAGCAATCCACAAGGAAATTTGCCGTGGCTATGCTCGCGGTGGAGATGGTGAAGATATGTATATGACGTTAGAGACGGCTAGCGCTCCGGTTGCGGCAGGGGTGAACGCGTGACAGCAGCACCCAGGCCAGTGACACCGCTGGGCATCCTGGCAACAAAACTCGAACATCTCACAGAGCAAATAGAAGCATTAGATAGCGTCGATGCAAATCTCAAGTCTCAATTGCGACAAGCTAGTGAGTTGGCAAGTGGGTTAGATCCTTACATCAACCGTTGTACAACGCCGGAGTCTCCGGCCTTGGCAGCCCTGGTTAAGCGCACCCAAGCAGAAAATTGGAGCAAGCGGTTTTCCGACAGCGAGACTGTACAGCAGTTGGAGCAAGAAATGCTCTCAGGACATCTGGAAGGTCAAACTCTCAAGTTTTTTGTGCATTTAACTCGGGCGAAGCGAGTCTTAGAAATCGGTATGTTTACCGGCTACTCTGCCCTCGCGATGGCTTAAGCCCTGCCCGATGACGGTGAAGTGGTAGCGTGCGAGGTAGATGCCTACGTAGCCGAGTTTGCCCAGCAATGTTTTAAAGAGTCTCCCGACGGACACAAAATTTCCGTCAAGGTTGCTCCGGCGCTGTTGACTCTCAAACAGTTAGCCGCCGACAAAAATCAGGTGTTCGATTTAGTCTTTATTGATGCCGACAAGGCTGGATATGTAGACTATTTGAACTTGTTGCTAGACACCCAACTTCTAGCACCTAACGCTTTGATTTGTGTGGACAATACCCTCATGCAGGGACAGCCTTACCTATCGGGTGAGGCTACTGTCAACGGGGCGGCGATCGCCAAATTTAATCAGGCAGTTGCAGACGATCCTCGGATAGAGCAGGTACTGCTCCCGTTGAGAGATGGTCTCACGCTGATCCGCCGAGTTTAGGCGGCAATCCTACACCTTACTGCTACCAGTAAGGTGTAGGATTGTCATCTTTCAGTTTTTGTTTTTTGTAATAGAAGAAAAGCGTGACGCAAAAAATATCGATCGCAGGGATGCAGCCCGATCGTCAAACAATCGCAGGTAACGGGTGGCTACAAAATTCAGTAAAAACAGTGGCAACTCTGAGCCTGCTGCTGTTGGCGCTACCGCTAAATATCACTTTAACGGCGATCGCCCTGCTCGCGGCAATCCTAGTTAGACCATTTCAGTCTAGGACAGCGGCGACTAATCCTCAAACGATTCTGGTCAGCGGTGGGAAGATGACTAAGGCTTTGCAGCCCGATCGTTCCATCACATCAGGCCGGTCATCGAGTAATCTTGATCGAAGCACACAAATACTGGTTAACCGGGCATCGCTTTTCTTGGGCAGTTGACAAGTTTTATACCGTACCAAATCCTCAAGCAAAGGATTATATTGATGCGCTATTAGAAATTGTCCAAAAAGAAGGAGTTGATGTTTACGTCCCGGTTTGTAGTCCAGTTGCTAGTTATTACGATGCTCTAGCCAAAAAAGCATTATCGCCTCATTGCTTCGTCATGCACTTCGATCCAGAAATGGTTCAGCAATTGGATGACAAATCTCAGTTTTCCGCAGTCGCACAATCATTAGGTCTTTCTGTACCTGAGTCCTACTGCATCACCCAGCCGAGTCAGGTGCAGGACTTTGATTTTTCTGGACAAGAGCACAAATACATTATTAAGAGTATTCCCTACGACTCTGTGCGCCGATTAGACCTGACTAAACTACCGTGCAGTACACCAGCAGAGACAGCGGCATTTGTCAAGGATTTGCCAATTTCTGAGCGTAATCCTTGGATTATGCAAGCGTTTATTCCCGGGCAAGAATACTGCACCCACAGTACAGTCAGGGATGGGGAACTGCGGCTGCATTGTTGTTGCAAGTCGTCAGCATTTCAGATTAATTATGAAATGGTGGATCATCCAGAAATCGAAGTATGGGTGAGACAGTTTGTGGGTGGTTTGAATTTAACTGGGCAAGTTTCCTTTGATTTTATTCAAGCCCATGATGATGGACGCATTTATGCGATCGAGTGCAACCCTCGCACTCATTCAGCGATTACCATGTTCTACAACAATCCCGATGTAGCAAAAGCTTATTTAGAAACTGAGCCTTTGTCTGAGGTAATTCAACCACTCCAATCTAGTCGCCCAACCTATTGGATTTACCATAAAATTTGGCGATTGGTGACGCATTTGTGGTCTCCGGTTGAGACTTGGCGCAGGTTGCAAATAATTGTTAGCGGCAAAGATGCAATTTTTGAATGGTTCGATCCACTACCGTTTTTGATGGTTCATCACTGGCAGATACCCTTATTGTTGGAAATTTGCGGCAGTTGAAAGGCTGGATTCGGATTGATTTTAATATTGGTAAGCTTGTCGAATTGGCGGGAGATTAATTATGTCGGTATTGCGTGTTTTGCATTTGGTAGGGTCTGCCGTTGATGATTTTTACTGCGATATATCCAGGCTTTATGCTGAAAATTGTCTTGAATTTACCGCCAATCCAGCACTTTATGAATTTCATATTGCTTACGTTTCGCCCGTTAGCGAAGCCCGCCCCTACGGGGGCTGCGCCAACGAAGAGGATCGCCAATGGCGGTTTCCGACATCCCTGAGTCGCGAGGCGATCGCCCTAGCCAAGCCCTTGTCCTTAGCAGAAGCAGTGCAGGTTTTGACAGCACTCAAAATTGACGTGATGTTACCACAAATGTTTTGCCTTCCGGGCATGACATACTATCGAGCTTTATTTGATTTGTTAAAAATTCCCTACATCGGAAATACTTCTGATGTGATGGCGCTGACTGCGAACAAAGCGACAGCAAAAGCCGTTGTAGCGGCCTCTGGTGTCGCAGTGCCGAAAGGAGAATTGCTGCGCCGGGGCGATCGACCTCAAATTGCTACTCCAGCAGTGCTCAAGCCTGTGGATGCCGATAATTCTCTAGGAGTAGTCTTGGTGAAAAATCCCTCTGACTACGACACTGCTTTGAACACAGCATTTGGTTATTCAGAACAGGTATTGGTAGAAACATTTATTGAACTCGGCAGAGAAGTCAGATGCGGTATCATCGTTCAAGATGGTCAGTTGGTCTGTTTGCCGCTGGAAGAGTACCTGATGGACAAAGATCAGCGGCCAATTCGCAGTTATGAAGATAAGCTGAAACGAAATGCAACTGGTGACTTGACGATGGTTGCTAATGATAATCATAAATCATGGATAGTCGATCCGAGCGATCCGATTACCGAGAAGGTTTGGGATGCAGCCAAAAAATGTCATGTAGCCCTGGGCTGTCAGCATTATAGTCTCTTTGATTTCCGCATCGATCCAAGCGGGCAACCTTGGTTTTTGGAAGCAGGACTATATTGCTCTTTTGCTAAAACGAGTGTGATTTCGGCGATGGCAAAAGCATCGGGAATTTCTTTGGATAAGCTGTTTCAGACAATGTTAAATAATGCAGTTTGACTGTTAGTAACTCAGACATGATGAGGACACGGCAGTGCCGTGTCCCTACCGCGATTAATTGTAGGGAAACGGCATTGCCGTTTCCTGATAGAGGAGACGGCAGTGCCGTTTCCCTACCGCGATTAATTGTAGGGAAACGGCATTGCCGTGTCCTGATTGTAGGTAATATTAATTCCGATGCTACCGGAATTGATATTACCGCTATATATATCAATTAAACGACAATCTTAAACAGATTTTGGGCGACGAAATTGCCGATCGCGAAACCAGTTGGTAGCGCATCATCAACCGTCGCCTCGCGCACGTGAATACCGCCGTAAACCCGACTGATCGCATCATCATAGGCAGCATCGTAAAAACTGTTGTAAGTGCGGGTTACACCAGGCATTTCTTGGGAAACTGCCGTAAACGAGTAATTTTCACCAAAAAAGTTGGTCATCACCCCGGCAAATGCACCGCCAAAAGTCGAATGTCCAGAAATGTAATCTGGGAAAGGTGGCGTGGGATTGAGTAGGGGTTCCCATTCCGGGTCAGTCACTGTGCCTGAAATGCCTTTTTTCTCGGCAAACCCGCCGGTAATCAAGTCGTCAGGGCGCGGTTGAATCACTTTCCCGTTGTACTTAGCATCCCAGGCGACGATCGCCGCATCGGCCAAAGCAGCGTTCAACTCCCCAAACAAGCGGGCATTTTCCGGGAGGGTTTTTTCCTCGCGTATGGCGACTTCTTGGGCAATTTGGTTCAATTGTCCGTAGGGGCGGAAACTGTCGGGACGATCGTAAGCCCAGAAAACGGCGATTTCAGTTTGGTCGGGAGTCCGCGTCACAGTGGTGGCGGCTGTATTCTGTTTTCCCCCGATGACTCGAACTTCTTCCAATTCTTTGACAAAGCGATCGGTTCCTGGTACGCCATCTAAGCCGTTGGGGGCAAATTGTGCGGTGTTGGGGATAGCAAAGGGCTTGACTTTGCCCCAGTTGGGCCCGAGTGCCACGCCTACATTCGCCCCTTCGGTATTTGGTCGCCAAACGTAGTCGCCCGCTGGGGGAACATAGGGCGCGTTGTTGCTGGAACCGTCGTCGGCGCGGGAGGCGAGGATGGTGTCGGCTACGAAGTTCCCGAAGGCGACTCCATCAGCTTCGGCTTGCGGGGTGTCGTTGATTTCTGCTAAGGATCGGGCTAATTGTCGATCAAATAATTGGGTTTGATTTGGCAGTAGTTTCACTAACACTCGGTGGGCTGCTGCTGCGGCTGCGGCTTCCTCCGATGCACCAACGGGGGCGTCCGTGTTGACAGCATAGGATGTGTGAGTGCGATCGAACGCATTCACCGCATCATATACAGAGAGGGACGTAATCGCTAGCAGACGCGACCCTAAAGTAGGCGGCACGCCCCGTCCCGCTTTCCCTTCAGCTTGAATCGCATTTAAAGCGGTGGCATTCCAGTCGAGGACGACATCGCTTCCAGTTGCTGAAACCAGTTTCGAGATTTGCTTGGTGTTGTTATTCTGGCTAATTTCGGCAATCAAATTGCAAGCCCCCGGAGCTCCAACTGATGTCATATTGCCATAGTTCAACCTAACGGTTGTGGATTGTCCCGGAAGTAGGTTGACTTGTTGGATGGTGGAGGTAAGTAAGCAATCGTTGACTAATTTGCCGTCTGGGGCGCGATCGATCGTTTCGTCTGTAGAGGTGTAGAGTTTGACGGTGACTGGGCCTGCGATCGGTGTGGAACCTTGATTTGTCAGCTTGATATTGACTTTAGCTCGATCGCCCATTTCAATAGTTTTAGGCAAATCGATCTTGCTGAATTTCGCCACTAAATCCCCCTGGGAGGGAAGTATATTTTGAGCAGTTATTATATCTACAGCTTCCTGACTCATTGATGTGACCTTCTTTAAACATTTAAGTTTTTTGTTGTCTGTAAAAGCTATCCGATCGTTTACCCATTCAACGAGTTCTTATCTGAATTTTTATAATTATCGACCTATTCACCCATTGCTTTGTCGAATCTTTATAAATGTGCCGAAAATTCCGTATTACTGAGTAAGCACTCAGACTTTTATTTACAAAACTTCACTCTCAAACTCTGTTCAAAATTCCCCAAAATAAAGCTCCATAGCATTGATTTAAACTTAAAAATAATAACTTTTTTATCTACTATCTTCAAAACTAGAATATATTCTCGGTGTTGTAGGGTGCGTCAGCCTAGAGTCTCTGAGAAAGCCGAAAAATCTGCGGGCTGACGCACCCTACATAACTTTATTTTCGTTGTAGTTGTAGTTGTAGGGTGCATCAGCCTACAGTCTCTGAAAAAGCCGAAAAATTTGCGGGCTGACGCACCCTACATAACTACATAACTGCTTAACGTTTTGGTCTCTTCATATCAATGATTTTCCGTTTCACCGCCGGAGTGCGCGGATAAAACTTAAATTTATTGAGCGCAGCACTTGCGGATTGAACCACACGGCTATTTGTGTCTCGCAAAGCTTTTTGCAACAGCGGAATCACTTTTTCCGACTTGATCATTGCTAGTGCTTCCACAGCAGCTTCGCGCACTTCTGGCTGAACATCTTGAACTAATTTACCCAAGGTTTCTATTGCTCGCTGTCCGTCGGATCTCAAAGCATTCGCAGCAGCCATTTTACCCAAAGTAAACGCGGCCACTTTGCGGACTTCGGTATCCTGACTTTGAACGCATCCCATCAACTGTGCAAGCGAATAGGTTGATACTTGTCGTGCTACTTGAGACTGTTCTGCAACTTCTGTTTGATTGAGTTCAAATGACTCTGGTGGCAGAGCTTCTGTTTCATCAAACGGTTCTTCAAATTCTGTTGGATTTAGGACAATTGACTCTGGTAAGTTAAATTCTGGTTCATCAAATGGTTGTGCAATTTCTGTTGGATTTAGTTCAAGTGACTGTGTTGGTGTAAATTCTGTTTCATTAAACTGTTCTCCAACTTCTGTTGGATTTAGCTGATTTGTGAGCTGACTGGAAGCAGGCTGCGAAGTTTCTTTTTCTGTTGACTTGATTTCGTATTGCTCTTGCAAAGACTCTATTGTGTCTTGCATTTGAGCTTGGTGAGCTTCTAACTGCTGATGAGCTGCGTTCAAATGAGTTTGGTATTGCTCTTGCAAAGATTCCAGATTTAACTGCATCTCAATCTCGCGACTCTCATATTCCTCAGTGATTTGACGCAGCCGAATTTCGTGTTGGTCTTGCAAAGCTTGCATATTTTGCTCCATCTGACCTTGATAATCGCGATGCATTTCGTCAGCAAGTCTGAGCAAATGAGCTTCATGTTCTTGTTGCAGGGATTGCAGAGTTTCCTGCAAACGATAATTATCAGTTTCTGCTAATTCAGAATTAACTTGTGTGAAATTGTTGTCACGTTCGGCCGCAAGTTGTCTGAGTTGATTTTCGTAATGGCTGTCACGTTCGGCCGCAAGTTGTCTCAGTTGATTTTCGTAATGGCTGTCGCGTTCGGCCGCAAGTTGTCTGAGTTGATTTTCGTGATTTCTGTCACGTTCGGCAACAATTTGTATGAGTTGATTTTCGTAATCGGCAGAAACTTGTCTGAGCTGGTTTTCGTATTGGTCAATAACTTGTGTGAGCTGATTTTCCTGCCCTCCTTGCTGAGAATCAACTGTTTGTTGTAGCCGATAAATCTGGGCTACTTCTATTTCATCAGTAATTCTGCGAGTTTGCTGCAAGTATTGTTGCTTTTGCTTCTTTAGCCGCTTTTCTACCAACCAGTAAGCAACTGCTATACCTGCCAAAAAACCGACTATCGCTCCTATGATACCCACGACTGAGCTCCTCCCGACAAAATAGTGATGCTGGACTTTTTACATTTAACCATACAGCCTCCTGTAACCGCCTAATAGTAGCAGCCAGACTGTCACAGCTAACCAGTGAATCGCCACAGCAGGCCAGAGAGAACCGCTTTGCAGGTATGTGATCGAGCACGCACCTCCCAAAATTGCCGCCAGTCGCAAAAAGACTGGATTCATGAAGGTCGATCGACCAACCGGATAAAAAGTCAGCGCGTTCAGCGGGTGGTACAGTATAAACAGCACCAAACTCACGCCTCCCCAAAACCACAATACCAATCCAGAAGCATTTTCCTCCGGGTGTGGCAGTATTAAAACTCTGAAAAATAGTTCCTCGGTGAGGCCCGGACTTAATAAGCAACCAACTAGCACGCCCGCAATTGTAGACTTAGAGGTTTGCACGTCTATTGTCAGGAATCCCGATCGAAAACCAACGTTCAGGGCGATCGTAGTGTAAATTAGCACAAGCATCACTGCAACCAGCCAATCAGTCAAATCGGGAATAGTTGAAAAAGCAATGCTGACTCGCCTTGCAAGCAATGCTAAGTAATTAATCATTAGTTATTGGTTATTTGTTATTGGTTATTTTAGGACTTATATCAATTCTGGCTGCGCCGGAACGATGGGGGAGGAGACGGCAGTGCCGTGTCCCTACGCCAGATTAATTGTAGGGATACGGCACTGCCGTCTCCTGATTTCGGGTAATATTAATTCCCATGGAACCGAAATTGATATATTGATACTGTCGCACATTTAAATTGTATATTCAGAGCGGGCGGGACGCCCACCCCACAAGAGTTTGATGATTTTTTAACATACAATTTGAATGCAGAACAGCTTACGCATAAACTAATGATATAGGGTGCTTAGGTTGTACCTTACGAATACTAACTTTATTGATTTTTTTTAAGTTGCTCGAACAACTTCGCAACTTTTGTTAAATCTTTGTCTCCGGGGGTGATTTCTACACCGCTGGAAAGGTCAACGCCACTAAAATTATGATCTGACAAACTGGCGATCGCACTTAACACATTATCAGGCTTTAAGCCGCCAGCCAAGAGCCACGGACACTTTGGTCTAAACTCTGCTAACATCTGCCAATCGAGGGTTTTACCAGTCCCGCCAAGTTGGTCGGGATGGTAAGCATCCAGCAGTAAAGTATCCAAATGAACAGCATAAATATTCGCAGTGTTTAAAGTTTCAGAAGTTTTTATTCTCAGGGCTTTGATCATTTCAATTCCCGGCAAAAACTCGCGTAGTCTCGTGCAATATTCGGCTGTTTCATCTCCGTGCAACTGCACGCCTGTTAAATTTGACTCTGCGACCACTTGACAGATATTATCGATTGTGCTGTTAGCAAAAACACCAATGCGATCGACATTTTCGGGCAACTGCTCAACAATTAAGCGGATAGTTTGTGGGCTGACATAGCGGGGAGAAGCCTGCACGCAAATAAACCCCAAACTCCTTGCTCCCAAACGGGCGATCGCAATTCCTTGCTCTACTTTAGTGATGCCACAAATTTTAACTCGCACTCCCTATCCTCATATTATGTTTGGTTGAATATTTATAGGAGAAGGAAGAAGGAAGAAACTTTGAAATACTAATTTTCGATTTCCTATGCCCTATGCCCTATGCCCTATGCCCGTACAGGATTTGTCAGTAATTAACCCGAGTTGATATCACTTCCGACTTTGTACCAAGATATACATGAATTGTTAACTATTAAAACAAATTGTAGTTTAAGTCGAAATGCTTATTATAATTTTGAAACTCAAATTATCCGTGAAAACAGGAGCATAACAACGTGATTTACTCTTCATTACTATTAGCATTACAATCAACCGTTCCTTCAACGCCTGAGTGGACGCCTATGGTAGCACTGACCATGATTTTGTGCAACTTATTGGCGATCGCGATCGGCTACTACGGCATCTCTAAGGAAAACCGAGGCAAAGGCCCAGCCTTACCCGTGGCAGTACCTGGAATGTTCAAGGGTTTCGGCATACCCGAATTTCTGGCAACAACCAGCCTCGGCCACTTGCTAGGGGCTGGAGTAATCTTGGGCTTAGGAAACGCCGGAGTTCTGTAAAAATCAGGGAAAGGGGAAGAAAAGATATAATAGAACTCTTCCTTATCCTTATTCTCCTTTTCCAGGAAAAATTCATGCAAAAAGGTTGGCGAATCGGCTCTTTATTTGGCATCCCACTACTGATAGATTACTCGTGGTTTGTAATTCTCGCCCTAGCAACCAGCGAATATGCTAGCAGTTACCGTTTGTGGGGGCCAGCGCTCTCGTGGAGTGCCGGATTTGCCATAGCTATGCTGCTGTTTTGTTCCGTACTGCTGCACGAATTGGGGCACAGTTTAGCCGCAATGTCGCAGGGGATTAAAGTCAATTCTATTACCTTATTCTTATTTGGCGGCATGGCTTCGATCGAATCGGAATCAAAAACTCCCGGTCAAGCTTTTCAAGTAGCAATTGCCGGCCCTCTTGTCAGCTTCGCAATATTTTTTATCCTGGGTTTAGGCTCTCAGGTTCTACCACAAACAAGTTTGCTAGCAATTGTAGCAGAAAGGGTAGCAGAAATTAATCTAGTTTTGGGATTATTTAACTTAATTCCCGGTCTGCCTTTGGACGGAGGACAAGTTTTAAAAGCGGCGATTTGGAAAATAACTGGCTCTCGATTTGCCGGAGTTCGCTGGGCGGCAAAAACCGGACAAGTTTTAGGTTGGTTAGCGGTTGTTTTCGGAATAACTGTATGTTTGTTATCACGAGAGTTCGGTGGTTTGTGGATTGCACTAATCGGCTGGTTTGGCATTCGCAATGCTACCGCTTACAGCCAATTTACTTTGCTGCAAGAAACATTGCTAAAAACAAAAGCGTGCGATGCGATGAGCCGTGATTTTCGAGTTGTAGATGCAAATTCCAGTCTGCGAGAATTTGCCGATCGCTATTTGTTAGAAGTGAACCCGTTTCCATTTTACGTTGCGGCGGCAAACGGGCGAGATTTAGGCTTAGTGTCGATCGACGATATCCGCTCGACAGAACGCAGTCAGTGGCAAATTCAGACTCTCCACGACATTGTGAAGCCCCTCGCTAAAATTACCACAGTCTCAGAAAAAGCATCCCTAGCCGAAGTAATCAACACAATGGAATCCGGTCAACTCCCCCGAATCATCGTCCTCTCGGTCATCGGTTCAGTCGCAGGGACGATCGATCGTGGTGACGTGATGAAAGTTTTGGCGAAACACCTCAAACCCACAGTCTCTGAAGCCGAAATCAAGCGCTGCAAAGCAGAAAACAGCTATCCCCAGGGATTGCAATTAAGTGCGATCGCCAAAACTGCACAAGAAAACTAAAAATTTGGCATCAGTAAGGGGCATTAGTGATAAGTTAAGATGTAGCACACTTTGTCACTCAGGGTTGACACACTAAATTTTATGCCCAGATTCTTTAATAGAATTTATCATAAATTGGCGGAGGGACGTTGGAAAAACTTAACTTATTTCTTCCCCTACGCTGACTTGCAACCTCTGATTATCAGTTGCATTGTTGTGACGGGAACCCTATTAGGAGTGCGACATTTAGGCTGGTTTCAGCCATTGGAATTAAATGTTTTCGACGTGATGGTGCGGTTACGTCCTGATGCGGTGGCTGACCCCAGGTTGCTGATAGTCACAATCACCGAACAGGACATTAATACGATTGAAAAATGGCCAATTTCCGATCGCACTTTAGCAAAATCAATCGCCGAAATAGCGCGTCTTGAACCCATAGCTATTGGCATAGATATGCTTCGCACGACTCCCTACGAACCGGGGAATGCAGAATTAGTCACTCAATTGAAAAACCCCAAAGTAATCCCCATTACCTTCATCGGCAGCTCTGAGTCCGAGCGAGTGCCACCACCTCCCAATATACCAGACAAGCGAGTAGGATTTAACGATGTAGTAGTCGATCCAGACCGTATAGTGCGTAGAAATTTGATGTTGAGGGGCGATGACAAAAAAACAGTGTATTCATTTTCGATGCGGCTAGCTTTTGCCTATTTTAACCGCCAAAAAATAGCTCATCAAAAAACAGAAAAAAACGAACTTCAGGTAGATAAAACAGTATTTTCAAAGTTGCGTTCGGACTCAGGAGGTTATCAGAACATAGATGCCGGAGGCTATCAAGTCCTGCTCAATTACCGCTCTGCTGAAAATATAGCAAAGAGCGTGACACTAACTCAAGTGTTGCAGGGAAAAGTTGATCCTAAATTGGTGAAGGGTAAAATAGTGCTAATAGGCGTTACAGCCCTAAGTGTCAACGATTTATTTTTTACCCCTTACAGCGCTACTGCAAGGGAAAACCAGCCGATGCCTGGGGTATTAATTCACGCAACGGCCACCAGCCAGATTCTCAGCGCAGTTTTAGATGGCAAAGGGCTATTTTGGTATTGGGATGAATGGCAAGAAATACTCTGGATCGCTGTTTGGGGCGCAGTAGGTGGCTGGTTAGCTTGGTGGCTAGAAAATTCGGTGAGTTTGATCGGAAGTGGAATCGCAGCTTTCGGTTCATTATTAGGATTTACTTTTTTCCTATTCACTCAACAGGGGTGGATACCTTTAATTCCGGCTGCTCTGGCACTTTTAATCACGCCAGTAGTCATAGTAACCTATAAGTACCAGGAGTCAAGACAACAGCAAGAAATTGTGATGAAATTATTAGGACAGCAAACGTCACCTGCGATCGCAAATGCCCTGTGGAAAGAGCGCGTCCATCTGCTCGAATCTGGGTTATTGCCGGGGCAAAAACTGATTGCTACCATCATCCTCACCGACTTGCAGGGCTTTAGTACAATCTCGGAAAAACTACCACCAGAAGTAGTAATGAGTTGGTTAAATGAGTATTTATCAGCAATGGCCGAAGAAGTCCAAGCACATCAAGGCGTGATTAATAAATTTACCGGAGATGGAATGCTGGCAGTATTCGGCGTACCCATTCCTCGCACAACTCCCGCAGAAATTGCCGAAGATGCTCGCCTCGCCGTATCTTGCGCTCTAGCCATCAGTTCCCGTTTACCACAAATGAATCAAAATTGGCGCGATCGGGGTTTACCGTCCGCAAAAATGCGAGTAGGCATCTTTACAGGACCAGTTATGGTAGGTAGTTTGGGAGGCACAACCCGTTTAGAATATGGAGTGATTGGCGACAGCGTCAATATTGCCTCTAGGCTGGAAAGCTGCGAAAAAGATCGGCAAGAGGACACTTGCCGGATCTTGATTGCAGAAGAAACATTACTACATTTGGCGGACAAATTTGAAGTAGAATCTTGGGGAGCTTTACTATTAAAAGGGAGGGAACAAAAAGTTAATGTCTACCGCATTTTGGGAATAAAACAGAAATAAAAAGACACAATTTCTCCCTAAAAAACCATGAAGCCCATGAAAAAAATTACTAAGTTTATCCTGAATCTGACATCAGTTGGATCAATAGTATTGATCGCCACACTTAACGCTTCCCTTTTTCCAGTTGTGGGACAGGATATAGATATAGACCTAGGGCCCGGGCCACGCACTAGAACGGGAGGGCCGCGCTTCGTTCAGCCTACTGAAGATATCGGATTGCCCACTCGACAGGTAAAACCTTTGCGCGGTGGCTGCGCGAGCAGCAATCAGCTAAGTCTCACAGCCTTAGTGCCTGAAAATAAGGTCGGACTGACTGTTTCCGACTATCCAACATTCTTTTTCTACTTGCCTCAAACAGAGGCGGAATTAGCCGAATTTATCCTAGAAGATCAAAGCGGCAACCAGATTTATAAACAGACTCTCACAATTAGCAATTTATCAGGGGCGATCGGCATTAGTATCCCCGCTAACAAAAATGTGCCGCCCTTGGAAGTAGGCAAAAGTTACCATTGGAATTTTACAGTGATTTGCAACGCTCAAGACCGATCCGCAGATGTTTGGGAAACAGGTATTGTACAGCGAGTTCAACTCAGTGCAGATATCCTCCGTCAACTAGAGAAGGCAGATCCGCGCCAGAAAACGGTTATTTATGCTAAAAATGGGATTTGGCAAGATGCCCTCAGTACCTTAGCTGCTGCTCGCCGCGCTAATCCGAATGATGCAGGATTAACTGCGGATTGGGAAAGCTTGCTGGATTCAGTGACATTGGGCAAAATTGCCAGAGAGCCGATCGTTCAAACTGAGCCAAAGCCATAGAAGAATTTAACATGAAACGCAGTCATTTCTTACAATTCTTTGGTTCTACTCTCGCAACTTTGAGTTTGAACCAGTTAGAGGCGATCGCAAAAGGCGATCGTGATGCCAGTGTTTTGGCCCAAACTCATTTTTCCAATTTATTATCCGGCTCACATTCAGGATCGCAGCTATTAGCTCAAACTTCCAGCCAACAGCAAGCACTAACCATTTACCAGCCCATCCAGAATATTGAGTGGGAGGGAATGTTTGTCAGTCCCCAAGGCATCGCTTATTTCTCGATCGACGGAGTATCGCCCGATGCGGTGTCAAACCATGATGGCGAGGTGGAATTTGCCAGGAGAAATGGCGATCGGCAAAAAGAAGCCCTGGCACTTTTCAAATTAGGTTTAGTCAATCATGCTCTCGGCGGCTTTTTTGACAAAGCGATTGATTACTACAAGCAAAGTTTAGTAATTGCCAAGGAAATCAGGGATGGCAATCTCGAAGCAATCCTACTGGGAAACATAGGAATTGCCTATCTGCAAAATGGATTTGCTTACATCGAACCCTTTGAGTATTTACAGCAATATCTCGGACTGACTTGGCACAAAGCTTACTACTACAATGGGGGCGAGCGGCGCTGGGGAGGAGTAGCAATGGGGAATCTCGGTAATGCTTATTATAGTGCTGATTTGTATGCAAAAGCAATTGAATATCATCAAAAACGATTGGCCCTCTCCCTGGAAATTAAAGACCGTCGAGGCGAAGGTAAAGCACTGGGAGATTTAGGCATTGTTTATCATTCATTAGGCGAATACAAGAAAGCCATTGAATATACGCAAAAACGTTTAGCTATGGCGCGGGAAATCAAAGACACCTGGGGAGAGGGTCAAGCAATCTCAAATTTGGGCATCGTTTACCATACCCTAGGAAACTATACTAAAGCCATTGAATACCAACAACAATATTTAGCCCTTGCCCAAGCAATTAAAAACCCACTTTGGGAAGAACAAGCTTTAGGAAATTTGGGAGGTGCTTACTATTTTTTGGGCAATTACAACAAAGCAATTGAGTTATACGAAAAAAGTTTAGCTATTGCTTGGAAAAATCGCGAGGTTGAAATAGCCAACAAGGTGCGGGCAAATTTGGGACTTGTATACTTTCAGATGAAAAATTATCAGAAATCAATTGAATTATACAATCAGTTTTTGACCGGCACGTCTTCTGGCAAAAATCTCCGAGAGCAAGCCATAGTTAGGAACAATATCGCAGCCGTGCAAATCTACGCTGGCGATTTACCGGGCGCAACAGAAAACTTATTAAAGGGCGTCCAGGTTTTAGAAGCTCTCAGGGGAAGATTAGGCAGTAATGATTCCTATAAAATTTCAATCTTTGAAACTCAGACTTTTCCTTATATCAACTTGCAAAAAGTCCTGATTGCAGCCAATAAAAATGATGCGGCACTGGAAATTGCTGAAAGAGGGAGAGGTAGGGCGTTTGTGGAGTTACTGGAGAAGCGGCTATCCCTTAAGCAAACACCAGCTACTACCATTACTCCACCGAATATTGAGCAAATTAAACAAATTGCTAAAACTCAAAATTCTACTCTCGTTCAATATTCGATTATTTACAACGATTTTAAAGTAGAAGGTAGAGAAAAAAGTCAGGAATCAGAATTGTATATTTGGGTAATCAAGCCTACGGGTGAAGTGACGTTTCGATTTTCTAACCTGAAATCTCTCTGGCAAGAACAGCAGATTTCTTTAGCATACTATATCACCAGCAGCCGCGAATATATCGCTGCGAGAGGTCGCAGCAGCAGTGAAATAGGGCGAAGCGATGAAACTATCGAAACAAAAAGATTAAAGCAACTCTATCAAATCCTGATTCAACCAATTGCTGAGTTGCTACCGAATGACCCCAATGCTCGTGTTATCTTCATCCCTCAAAAATCTCTGTTTGTAGTTCCTTTCCCAGCACTGATTGACGCAGATGGTAAATACTTGATTGAAAAACACACGATTTTAACCGCACCCGCCATTCAGGTACTACAGCTAACTAATCAGCAACGAAAACAAGTTTTAGGAGACAAGGTTTTAGTAGTAGGAAATCCCACTATGCCCAGCATTCCTCTTGAGATTGGCGAAAAACCTGAGCAGTTACCTCCGCTTCCAGGTGCCCAAAAAGAAGCTTTAGCTATTGCCAAACTGCTGAAAACTACAGCAATCACAGGCAACCAAGCCACGAAATCATCGATCGTCCAACAAATGCTTAAATCCAGGATAATTCATTTGGCGACACATGGGTTACTGGATGATTTTAAAGGGTTGGGAGTACCGGGGGCGATCGCCCTGGCTCCAGATCCCCCATCTTCCCTCAGCAAAGAGCAACAGTCAGGGATTAACGGTTTACTTACTGCTGATGAAATCTTAGACTTAAAACTCAATGCGGAATTAGTGGTTTTGAGTGCTTGCGATACAGGTAGAGGCAAAATCACTGGCGATGGCGTCATTGGGTTATCTCGATCGCTCATTACGGCGGGTGTATCCAGTGTGATTGTCTCCCTCTGGTCAGTGCCAGATGAGCCTACAGCATCGTTGATGAGCGAATTTTATCAAAATATTCAAAAAACCCCCGACAAGGCTCAGGCGCTACGTCAAGCCATGCTGACTACCATGAAAGAATATCCTGAACCCAAAAACTGGGCAGCATTTACCCTGATTGGCGAAGCCAAGTAATACCATTTTCGATTTTAGATTTTAGATTTGCGATTTAATTCCAAAATATCCTGCCATTCCTCATCCGAAAGCGACTCCACTTCCAAATCAATTTCAAAACAGCGACAAGCCGCCGCAGTCAAAACCTCAATAACAGTTTTGCTCGCATCATTTCCCCCGCCCGATAGAGGTAAATTCACAGGAATTAATTCCTCTCCAAAAACTTGAAAAAACAAATCAAAATCCGGCTGCAAACGCATAGAACCATGCTGTAAAATAGCATCGCCCCTGCGTAATTGAGCGCTACCAATTAACTTATAACCATCAGGTGTCACCAAATCTGCACCCGTCGCAGTCCCAAAACAATTCGGATTGTGAATATAATTCCGTCCAGCTTCCCCGTAGTGCAAATCCAAACCGATCGCACTCCAACCCTCAATCAAAAACTGGCAGATATGCTGATAAGCTTTGAGACGACTCCCCGCTAATCCCGAAGCGACAACAGCATAAGTTAAATCACCTTGATGCAGTACAGCCCGCCCGCCGCTTGGCCTGCGTACCAAATCCACAGGAAATCCGCCGAAAGATAGCTGCTGCCAAAATTCGGGCCATCGACGCTGGTGATAGCCCAAGGAAATCGCCGCAGGTTGCCAAGTATAAAACCGCAGAGTTGGCCCAATTTTGCCCGCCAGATGCTGTTCCAGGAGCCATTGGTCGATCGCCATCTGCACAGCACCAGACGCTTGCAGCAGCGGAATTAGACGCCAAACAGAATTAGTCATCAGTCATCAGTCCTCAGTTTGCGATCGATAATTGACAGAATGTTTTAAAATTAGTAATAGCGATCGGAAGCTGTGAAAGTGAGTTTGTGTAAATTTCACCGATCCAATACTGTAGAGATAAATAGGAAAAATAATTCTCCAACCATGAGCAACAGTGTAATTGTCATTAGCGACGAAAAATTTGAAACAGAAGTCCTGAAAGCAGAGCAGCCAGTGCTTGCCTATTTTTGGGCACCTTGGTGTGGACCTTGCAAACTGGTATCGCCTTCGATAGACTGGATAGCAGCAAATTACAGCGATCGGCTGAAAGTAGTAAAAATGGAAATTGACCCCAATCCAGCTACTGTCAAACAGTATAAAGTAGAAGGAGTCCCTGCTATCAGACTGTTTAAAAATTCTGAATTAGTGCTGTCCCATGAGGGAGCTATTACTAAACAAAAATTGACTGTTTTGTTAGACGCTAATTTATAAAGTTTTGAATTTTGAGGGATTTGTCTTGATTCCATCCCGTTTTTGTAGGGGAGAAGCATTCGCGCTCATATCCTATCGATTATGTGAGAGATTTTAAGCGCGAATGCTTCGCCCCTCCGAATATGTTTACAAAACTCTAGCCACCGCGCGATCGCACTTCCAAAATCTTATGGTAACACTTCAGCTCAGACAGCTCGATATTCCCCTAGGACAGCGAGTGCTGCTACACGATGTTAGTTGGTCAGAATTTGAAGCAATTTTAGTAGAAATGGGCGAATATCGAGCCGCCCGCTTAGCTTATAGCCAAGGAACATTGGAGATTCGGATGCCTTTACCAGAACATGAGGTAGATAAAGAACTAATTGGTGATATGGTGAAAATATTGCTAGAAGAATTAGAAATAGATTGCGAGTGCTTTGGTTCGACGACGTTTAAACGAGAAACTAAAAAAAGCGGTGTGGAACCAGATCAGTGTTTCTATATTCAAAACCACCAGCAAATGAGAGGGAAACGGCGGGTGGATTTAACAGTAGATCCTCCTCCTGATTTGGCAATTGAAATTGATGTGACTTCCAAGACGCAATTGGATGCTTATCAAGCTTTACAAGTTCCTGAACTGTGGCGGTATGAAAATAATCAATTGCAGATTAATGTACTGCAAGATGGGAGATATATTAAATTACCAAGTAGCCCAATTTTTCCAGGATTACCAATTGTTGAAATGATCGCCCAGTTTGTAGCTCAAAGTATAACTATCGGCAGAAGCCCGACTTTAAGAAATTTTCGCGATCGCATTCGGCAGTTAAAAAAAACGTTGTAGAGGCAGGTTTTACCAACCATTGATTTTGGAAACAAACAATATAGTAAACTCGCATCTACAGGAATTAAAGTTGCAAAATTAATTAATAAAAATATGGAATTTGCTCAACGTTTAAAACCCCTACAATTTAATGTATTTGCCGATATGGATCGGGCAAAATCTCTCGCTATAGCCGCCGGAAAAAATGTGATTGATTTGTCTCTCGGTTCTTCAGATTTGCCTACGGCTACTCATATTACAGATGCGATCGCCCTTTCTCTGTCTGACTCCAGCACCCACGGCTATTTGCTGTTTAACGGGACGAAATCTTTTCGGGAAGCAGCAGCTATTTGGTACGAACAAAAATTCGGCATTTCAGTCAATCCAGAAACAGAAGTTCTGCCTTTAATTGGTTCCCAAGAAGGGACGGCGCATTTGCCTTTGGCTGTACTCAACCCCGGTGATTTTGCTTTGCTGCTCGATCCGGGTTATCCGTCCCACGCGGGCGGTGTTTATTTAGCTGGCGGGCAGATTTATCCGATGCCGTTGTTAGCTGAAAATGCTTTTTTGCCTGTATTTGATGATATCCCGCCAACTGTGTTAGCTCAGTCGAAGATGATGGTTTTGAGTTATCCTCATAATCCCACAACTGCGATCGCCCCTTTGGCTTTTTTTGACAAAGCCGTGGCTTTTTGTCGGGAACATCGGCTGGTTTTAGTGCACGATTTCCCCTATGTGGATCTGGTTTTTGACGATTCTGTAGGGGCGGTGCCCCCGTGCCCGCCCTCTGGGAGCGAGGAGGAATATCGTAAATTGATGGCGCCGTCTATCTTTGAGGCCGATCGCGATAAAAGCGTGTCGATCGAGTTTTTTACGCTCTCCAAGTCGTACAATATGGGTGGTTTTCGAGTCGGATATGCGATCGGCAATCCCGAAATCATTCAAGCACTGCGACAGGTAAAAGCCGCCGTAGACTTCAATCAATACCAAGGAATCTTGAATGGGGCGATCGCAGCATTAACAGGCCCCCAAGACACCGTTAAAACCAGTGTAGAAACCTTCCGAAAACGGCGAGATACCTTCGTCCGCGCCCTGCAAGAAATCGGCTGGCAAGTGCCAATTCCCCCCGCCACAATGTACGTTTGGGCGAAACTCTCCGAACCTTGGGCATTAGATTCTGTGAAATTTTGTACTCAGTTAGTAGCAAGTACCGGAGTTGCAGCTTCCCCCGGTGCCGGCTTCGGGAAATCGGGAGAGGGTTATGTGAGATTTGCCTTAGTTGAATCGCCGGAAATTTTGGCTGAAGCTGTTAGGAGAATTGCAGAGTTTCAAAGTTAATTAATATTAGATATCCTTGATAACTCGGCGGTTTCAACCGCCGGGTTTCTGACGCACGGGTAGTCAGAAACCGGGTTTTTTCGATAATTCTTGGTTGTGATGCGTAGATTCGGCCAAAAACCCGGTTTCTTTGTCGGAGTGCATAAATCCTGTTAATCTTATTCCAAACGTTTTAATAACTCTTTAGGTGATAGAATTGGTAAGGTCGCGCCGACGAAATCTCCGGCATCGCGGGTGACGATCGCCTCCAAGTTATCTGACAGCGCACAAGCTAACTGCACGGCATCTTCAAAATCGGTTAAATTAGATGCAAATGCTATTTCCAAAACGTGGCGATCGACCGCAGATACATTCATTAATGCTAGTGTTTCAGCAATAGCTTGCCTAGCGCGATCGAGGCTGCGAGTTTGCCTTCTGACAATGTAGAAGATATTTGTTAAAGTTGTTGCCGTTACATATCCCTCAATTTGCTCATTTTCGATCGCCTCAAATAAAGCATCAGCATCTTCTACAAATGGTTCTCGTTCTAGCAAACTATCGAGGATAATGTTGGTGTCTATTAATACCTTCATTTTAGGTATTTCTCCACCAAATGTTCTTCTAACATGAGTGCAACTTCGGCATCTGTTGGAGGTGGCATATCAGTTTTTGCTAGCCCTCTGAGCCGCTTGGCTGCACCTTTGCGATCGGGCCGCAATCTAATTTCAAATTCGTCATCTGTTGCGGGTGGTGTATGAGTTTTTGCTAGGCCTGTCCTGGGCTCCACAAAATCATCTGGCAGAGGTTGGCGGGGTCTGAGTTCCCGTCTGATGGACTCAACAATCGCGTTGACTAGAGCTAATCTGTCGGTAACTGATAGTTTATGCGCTTCTCGGCTTAAGGGTAGCCAAGGAATTTGCGGTATTTGGGATTCGTTCATATTTATATTTTGATATTTTCTGGGTCTATCTTAGCAAATTTAGGACTGACGCACGGGTGGCCAGAAACCGGGTTTCTTTGAAGGCTGACGCACGGGTAGCCAGAAACCGGGTTTTTTTGAGAATTCTTCGTTGTGATGCGTAGATTTGGCCAAAAACCCGGTTTCTTTGTCGGAGTGCGTAAATCCTGAATCCGGCAGGGGTTGAAACCCCCGCCTCAAAGCGAAAGTCCTCTGAAGAGGACTGAAGAATTCATTAGTCCTCTTCAGAGGACTTTCGCTATTAGCCAGGGAATTCATTCCCTGGCGGACTGTCGGTTTAAGGCAGGAATGAATGCCGCGTCTTTACTCCTTCTCATCGGGCTAACTGCTGACAGTATCCTCACCCAAATTATCGAGAAATTCTTGCAGCGCATCGCGGCTATTGCGAACCGAATCGTCATTAGGAGCAATGGCTAAAGATCGATTCCACATTTCCAGCGCCTCTTGGCAACTCTTGAGTGCTTCCTGTCCCTCAGATAATTCTGCCTGTAACATACCCAGTTTTAGCAGCGCACTCCCTTTGTTCTGGAGAGCGGGGATATAATCCGGTGCAATTTCTAAAGCAGAATTCAAGGCAGCGATCGCCTTTGAGTAAGACTGTTTTGCCGCCTCAAATTCACTTAGCCCTGCTTGCAAATCACCCAGACATCGCAGCGCATTCCCTTTGCTGTTGAGAACAGCGATATAATCCGGTGCAATTTCTAAAGCAGAATTCAAGGCAGCGATCGCCTTTGAGTAAGACTGTTTTGCCGCCTCAAATTCACTTAGCCCTGCTTGCAAATCACCCTGACTTTGGAGTGCAATCCCTTTATTGTTGAGAACATAGTTATCATCCGGTGCAATAAGTAAAGCAGAATTCAAGGCAGCGATCGCCTCTGAGTAAGACTGTTTTGCCGCCTCAAATTCACTTAGCCCTGCTTGCAAATCACCCAGACATTGCAGCGCAATCCCTTTGTTGTTGAGATCAGCATAATCATCCGGTGCAATAAGTAAAGCAGAATTAAAGGTAGCGATCGCCTCTGAGTAAGATTGTTTTGCAGCCTCAAATTCAGTTAGCCGTGCTTGCAAATTACCCAGACATTTCAGCGCATTCCCTTTGCTGTTGAGAACAGCGGTATAATCCGGTTCAATAAGTAAAGCAGAATTCAAGGCAGCGATCGCCTCTGAGTAAGACTGTTTTGCCGCCTCAAATTCACCTAGCCCTGCTTGCAATTCACCCAGACATCGCAGCGCATTCCCTTTGTTGTTGAGCGTACCACTACCGTTGGGAGTTAGAATGAGTTCCCGATCGTAAGCTGCAATTGCTTCTAAATATTCCTGTTTTGCCTCTGCGTATCTAGCCAACTGAGCATAGTAATCTCCCTCCACTTGTGAAATTATACCAAGCCTAAAATCACTTTTAATCCACAACTCATCTCTAACTCCCAGCAGCAACTCGCATTTCCCATAACGACTCAGCCGCAACGCTTTACCAAACACCTCTACCCATTCCCTCACACCCCGCCGCCAATCCAAGCGATTAGCATGAAAAATGGCCTCAACCGCATCCCCCACTTCCCGATAATGCCCCTCTAAAACCTCATGCGCCCTGCGAGTTTTCGGATTATCCCGATCGGCATCCAAGCGCCGCAATAAATCGTGAATTCGATACCAATTATCCCCCCGCTTTTCCGATTTCCACACAAAGGAAAAACCAGTCAAAATCTCAAAATTTGCAATACTTGCTTGAAAGTGACAACCCGCTCCCAATTCCATGTACAAATCCAGATCGAAAGCGCGACAAGCACTCAGCGAATGCACGGCCGATCGCACTTCCCGATCGACATAACTCAGCAATCTATCTGTTAATTCCGCAGTCTTATTTTCCAACTTCGGAATCCGCGCAAAATCCGACGCCAGCAACTCAACTCCCCGCCTTCTTTCTGCCAGCACCACATCCGCGCACAAACCCAAATAAAACGGATGTACCTGCAAATTCTCCCAACTCTCATCAGGATTGATGCTGGCATATTTAATTACAGCATCTGCCAAATCTGTCTTATCAATCTCCACTTTGTGCAAGTAATCCCTCGCATCATCCGGCGAAAAATGCCACACTAATTGTTCATCTATATAATTTTCAGGAATCGGAAACCTCGGCGCATTCTGCCACCGCAGTTGCGTCACCGGACAATCTCGCCCCGCCACAGCAACCACAATCCCCAATTTGTAATCCAGCGCCCTCAGCAACCGCCGAAACCACTCATCTTGATACCAAAAAGTTGCGCCTTGAGAATTGCGTTTGGCATCCCACATTTTCTCGTGGGTATCGAACAGCATCACGAGGCGTTCTGGTTTGTTTTTGCCACTCATTGCCACATTCAAATCCCCGGCAAATAATTTCGGCAAACAGTCGATTAATTCAGTATCAATATCTTTGCGGCGAATTTCATCTGCCTTTTCGTCGCTGACATTGAGGCGATTTTGAATTAATTTCATCGCCCGCTTAATGCCGCCCAATTTATCTCGCAACTTAAGCATTGCTACAGCTTGCGCCACCACCGGAAATTCGGCAAAAGTTTCAACGACAGGTGTCAACAATTCCATCACATCATCGGGGAAAAGTTGTGCGAGAGTTGCGTTTGACTCGCCTTTGTTCAGCAAATACCAAAAGCAAGCAAAATCATAATTAGGAAACTTAAATTTATATTTCTTAGTTGCTGCTGCGACATTTCGCCGCAGCATCAGCAAGCCGTAAAATCTATCTTGCGGTTTATCTTCTTTTATCGGTATCAATCCGAAATCGTGTCTGACTACGGGTATGGGAGTATAAGTTTTAGGTTCTGCATTGCGAACAAAATCAGCAACTTCGGCGGCTCTTGATTCTGGGAGTGCGCGCAATTGTTGCCAAACCTGCGGCGAAAATCTTTTGCAGCAGTGATACTCCAAGTGTTTGAGGAGCAATGACTTGCCGTTCCCTCCATCGCCGAAAAAATACAAAATTTGTTCGCGGGGCGGGTCTTCGTTTAAATAAAAGGCAAATCGGCGGGTAAATTCGTGTCTGTCTGTGAATAGTTGCAGTTTGCGATCGTCGCTGATTTCTATTTGAAAATCTTCGTCGTCAATTGGCATATAAGTAAGTAGGTAAAAATTGATATTTTGTAATTTTTAGGAACAGGCAAGATGCCTGTTCCACAATAGATTTAATTCCTTGTGGGGTGGGTCGGAGAGCCCGCCCATTGCAACAGGCAAGATGCCTATTCCACAATAGATTTAATTCCTTGTGGGGTGGGCCGGAGAGCCTGCCCATTGCATTGCAACAGGCAAGATGCCTATTCCACAATAGATTTAATTCCTTGTGGGGTGGGCCGGAGAGCCTGCCCTAAAAAGCTTAAAATCCAAAATCCCAAATTGTCATCTATACCCAAAGGAAGACAAATTTAAACCCAGTCAGTGTCAAAATTCATGTAGCGAAATGTTAACGAGAGACATCCTGGGAATTCCCACTCCCACTCACCCACTCTAAAAATCCTTGAAACGGCTGCGATCGCGCTAATGACTGATCTGTAGCCGCGATCGCAAATCCCAGAAATACAGCACTCCCCAAAAGAGCTAACAACGGCAAACGCTTCCCAATCCCCAAATCGCGCTGAATGCGAGCTAGCGGCCTACTCTCTCGCCTGAGCATCTTCCCCACCGTCAATTGTTTCAAGCTAAAAGGATCGCGCACAAAATGACCGCTCCAGCTAATTACCATGTGGGAATGACAGTGCGGACAAGTGAATAGTCCGCTTACTATCCCCACTGGGCCGACGACGCTGGAACGGTTGCAAATCGGGCAAGTGACAGAATGAGTGTTATATGTGGGAGCGTTCATAACTGTTTTTCTTGAGTAAAAACCAACAACCAATTGAGAGCCTGCATTAATGCCTAGGGCATAGACCTGAAAAGGTACATTTCCTTAATTCCTATTTTACCCCTGAGATCCGCCCGATCGCATCTCACTGATCCCCAAAATCTTTAAATTCCCAATCCCGTAAGGAGTGCAAGTCCGCACCACAGGTCAGATTGTATTGCAATGGAGTAACGGTAATTTTATGGTCGCGAATAGCTTGTACATCCGTAGGAATATCATGCGGTACAACCCGATCGGGGGTTTCTTCCACATCTTCTAACAATTCCCCAGCCAGCCAATAATAAGTTTTGCCGCGCGGATCGGTGCGCTTTTGAAATATGTCGAAATAGCGGCGAATGCCTTGACGGGCGATCGCAACTCCGGTAATTTCTGTTTGTTTAACCGCAGGTATATTCACATTCAACAACATCGGTTTTGCCATTGGCACTTTTTCCAACTGTGCGAGCAAAGTGACAGCAAAATTTACCGCCGGCTCAAATTCTAGCGAAGTATAGCTAGCAAGGCTGAAAGCAATGCTGGGAATGCCTTCCATGAATCCTTCCATTGCCGCCGAAACAGTCCCTGAGCAGATAATATCCGTTCCTAAATTCGGGCCGTGATTAATACCTGCTAGAACAAAATCGGGCGGTTTGTCAACTAAAGCCCACAAAGCTAGTTTCACGCAATCGGCGGGAGTACCCGAACAAGCCCAAGCTTTGACTGCTGGATCAAAAATAGATTCGACAATTTCCGCACGGATGGGTTGGTGGAGGGTGAGCCCGTGGCCCGTGGCCGAACGTTCTCTGTCGGGACAAACTACGCTTACGTCATGGCCAGCAGCGGCGAGTGCGTTGGCGAGGCTGTGGATGCCTTGTGCAAAAATGCCGTCGTCGTTGCTAATTAGAAGTTTCATTAAAAGTTTTGTAGGGCTTTGAACAATACTAAACTATATTCAAGACTATATTCAAGTGGGCGATCGCATTCATCTCCAATTAGCTATTACACCCAGATTGCGCTAAACTCAGCTTGGCTCAAAATCGCCATCAATCTAAAATCTAAAATCTAAAATCTAAAATCAATATGACTGTCCAGCTAAGTGACATTGAAACCCAGCTAGAAACCCTGGGCCAAGAAGCCAAAAGTGCGATCGCAACCACCAATACCCTCGAACAACTAGAACAGTTGCGCGTCAATTACCTTGGCAAAAAAGGCCAAGTATCTCAAATTTTAGCGATGATGGGCAAACTACCGCCAGATCAGCGGCCGAAACTAGGTGCGATCGCCAACACCGTCAAAGAAGCCCTACAAACCGACTTAGAAAACAAACGCACTAGCCTCCAAACCGCCCAAATTGGAGCCAAATTAGCCTCAGAAACCCTCGATGTCACCATGCCTGGGATTTTCAGTCCCCAAGGTCGAATTCACCCCTTAAACAGCGTCATAGACCGCGCTCTAGATATATTTGTTGGCCTCGGCTACACCGTCGCCAACGGCCCCGAAATGGAAACAGACTATTACAATTTTGAGGCATTGAATACTCCGCCAGACCACCCAGCGCGGGATATGCAAGATACCTTTTACCTCCCAGGCGGAAACCTGCTGCGGACTCAAACATCCTCCGTGCAAATTCGCTACATGGAACAGCATAAACCGCCGATTCGGATTGTCTCTCCCGGCCGCGTTTACCGCCGTGATACCGTCGATGCAACTCACGCCGCAGTCTTCCACCAAATAGAACTTTTGGCAATAGGTGAAGGTCTGACTTTTACTGACTTGAAAGGCACAATTAAAGAGTTTTTGCGACAAATGTTCGGTCAAGACTTGCCGATTCGTTTTCGGACGAGTTACTTTCCGTTTACAGAACCTTCTGCGGAAGTTGATTTGCAGTGGAATGGCAAATGGCTGGAAGTTTTAGGCTGCGGTATAGTCGATCCAAATGTTCTGAAAGGAGTTGGTTTAGATCCAGAAAAATACAGTGGTTTTGCGGCTGGTTTTGGGGTGGAGCGATTCGCAATGGTACTGCATGAAATTGACGATATTCGCCGGGTTTATGCTAGCGATTTGCGCTTTTTACGGCAATTTTAGAAATAGCTTGAAGTCTTTTCCACACTCGGTATAAAGGAGAAATTTTGGTTAATGTAAATCATTTTTTGAGTTGCAAGTAATATTAGACCTCTTGCAAAAATAATTAGGACTGGCTCTCCGGCCCATCCCACAAGATTTATTTTTTCTTGTGGGATGGGCCGGAGAGCCCGTTCCCTAAATTGATGACAAGGATTTTTGCAAGAGGTCTATTAATTTTGGTTGCACCGGAATTATTTTAACAGTTAACAGTTAACAGTCAACAGTCAACAATCAACTGACGGTGCAACCGGAATTGATATGATTTATTGTCTACTTGCTAAAAGCACCCTTGATGTTGTCAACTGCGCTCTCGACAGCATTCTTTGTTTTATCTACTGCTTTCTGAGTCCGAGCTGAATCTTCTGTTGCTCTTTTCTGAATTGTGGCCGCGTCTTTCTTAGCTTTGCTCTCTACGACACTACCATTCTCCGATGCTCGATCGACCTTAGCAGCATTTTTCTTGGCAGTTTCCTTGACCTTATTTTCTGTATCTCGGATGAAATTCTTGGCTCGTCCAGCATCTTTGCTGGTTTTTTCTTGAACTTTATCGCCAATATCTGCTGCTGCGATCGAGCTTACAGCATCAGAGGCCATTGCTGGCGTGTTCGAGAAAAATGCACCAGACCAAACGAAGGCCATCGCTGACACACAAAGCATGGTTGCAGCCATCCAGCGCCCGACAGTCGCAAGCTGTTTGGTCAAATAATTTAGTTTCATAGAATACAAAGTGAGATATTACATTCTATTTCTACTCGATTTGAGCGATCGGCTGAACCATTCTCTAGATAGAGGTTATCCAGCGATCGACTGTTTTAAAAAATCAGTCTTTTGATAGATTAAGGTAAGGAACATCAGTTGATTTTAAATTTGAGATTTTAAATGAAAAAATTGAGTCCGCAGCCGCGATGTGGAGGCTTCAAACGATTAATTGATAGGCGTTGCAGCTTAACTTGACCTGGTTTAAGTCTCAGCAAAAATTAAATTTTATAAATAAAACTTGACTTGCAGGCATAAATAATGTTATGCAAAGTATTTTTATGAAAGACGAATCAATTTTTTTGCTATATTGACCTGCAATAAAGATAATGGTTTTGTTGAGATGAGGAGTTGAACGGATGAAAAACTTGAATTGCTGGAACAAACCCGCTGCATTACTGGGTGCAATCGCGATCGTAGCCGGAAGTTTACAGGGGAATGCGATCGGTATTGCCGCCCCATCAACATCCACTGTCAGTCAGGATGTTGAAAAGATTTCCTTTGAAAATAGCCCCACCTTTCAAATAGCCCAGGCCGACAACCTTTGTCGTAAAGTTACTCCCAAAGAGGGTTTGACGGTTCGCCAAGGCCCAGAAACCAAATCTCCTAGAGTTGGCGGTGTCGCCATGAACACTCAAGTAACGCTGTCTGTCGGCGCTACTTCTACTAAAGGCTCCGACGGCCGCGTATGGATTCAAATTAGCGCTCCAGTAAAGGGTTATGTGGCTATTGGATATCCCAATAACGAGGCTAATTTAGCTTCGTGCACCACAGCAAGTGCAACTCCAGCGCCCGCACCAGCGCCAGCGCCCGCACCAGCACCAGCGCCAGCGCCCGCACCGACGCCCCGTCCAAGTCCCGCACCGACGCCAGCACCGACGCCCCGTCCAAGTCCCGCACCGACGCCCGCACCGACGCCCCGTCCAAGTCCTGCACCGACGCCAGCACCGACGCCCCGTCCAAGTCCTGCACCGACACCAGCGCCGACGCCCCGTCCAAGTCCTGCACCGACACCAGCACCGACGCCCCGTCCAAGTCCTGCACCGACACCAGCACCAGCACCCGCACCCGCACCTGCGCCCGCACCAGGCCCTGTAAGTCTGTGCCGCCAAGTAGAACCTCGCGTAGCGCCGAAGGGTCTAACTATCCGTGCGGAGCCTTCAAAGACGGCTGCGGTTAAAGGTGGCGTACCCGCTAACGGTCAAGTAACGCTTGTGCCGAATTTCCAGTTAGTGAAAGATAAGAATGGAGAAGATCGCAATTGGGTTGAAATTTCAGCCCCTGTACCCGGATTCATCTCGGCTGGAAATTTGATCATGTGCAAATAAGATAGGAGTTCGATCGCTCTTTTTAACTAAAAGGGCGATCGTCCTGCGATTTTAGATTTTAGATTGCTCCCACGGTCACGATCCTGGGATTTGCGATCTAATAATCTATCATTTTTGCTACTGACAGCGGCCGGCCGCCCAATTTTGATGTCCACGATTTGGCTGACACTTAGATTGTCGGCCAATCCACATAATTTCCCACTTATTTTGCCGGAATACGAGCTCAATACGGTGTCGCATTGCAGCAACAGAATCGTCAGCTAAACCGATGACAGTATGCTCGATTACTGCGGTTTCTCGCGTGGAATATTCAACTGAAATTCCATCGCTTTTTCTGCCTTCAGATTCTTGGTCACGGCTAAAGAGTTTAGCTGCGATATCTTTGGGGTTAGAGACGGTGATTTTGCGATCGCCCAGGAACTGTTTGACGTTAATTGATTCGTAGTTCGATCGACTTACAGGCTGCGAAAGTGCTACAATAGGAAATTGGATGCAGCCGAAAACAGCAAGGAAAAAAATCGATCGCTTGACAATATATTTGTTCATTTGGCTTCAGTTTGTGTCAGAAAATTTTGTCTGCGAGATGCGAAAGCCGCCAAATCTGCCTCGGTGAATTGGGTTTGCTGGAATGAAGGACGCGACATTAGTCGATCGCACCAAGCTTGAATTTTGGGATATCCATCTATGGATACACCAACCCAGGACAGCAAAGGCACGACAGTACCGGCAACGCACTCAGCATATGTTAAAGTGTTGCTACCGAAAAAAGGGCGATCGTCCAACAAACCTTCAAAGAATGTCAGTACAGAATCGACTTTTTCCTTAGCCTTTACTATTGCTTGAGGTTCAGGAATTCCCCAGCCCATTTTTTCACTGCTGAGGGGGTAAAGTGCCGACCCAAGTTCGTTAACCGTGACCAATTCCACCATTTTCACAACTGCCAAATCTTTCGGATCTTTCGGCAGCATTGCCGGTTCAGGATACTTCGCTTCTAGATAGTCAAGAATTGCCAGAGACTCGAAGACGGTGAAGTCACCATCGACCAAAACAGGGACGCGATGAAAAGGATTCATTGCCACAAATTTAGGCTGCAAGTGATCGCCGTCCAAGTGGATTTCTACTAATTCAAAGTCGAGGTTTTTTTCTAAGAGGGCGACCCACACGCGGCTGGAATTGGTGGAAATGGGAGTATGGTAAAGTTTCATAAATGGTGGGGGTTGTTCAGAGAATGAGGTATTGAGGATTGAGTTGTCTCGCGCTGCTGAAAATATTTAGATTTTAGTCAAATTTTACCCGATCGGGAATTGTCAGGGCAAATACAAATTTATCTACTTTACCTACATCATATTGAATTAATTTCCACCTGCTGCTCTACTTCTATTGCAACTTGAGCCTCAACAAATGGAGTGTAAACGAGAATATTTGATGCTAATGCTTCAAAGCTAATAACTAGAGAATAGGGTGCTTCAGCATCTGGATCGTTATTCCAACCTTCATGTCCAACTACTGAAATACAGAATGCTTCTCTGAGTTCAAATGACTTGACAACAGTCCAATCCTTTTGAACAGTTCCCGCGCTTCTAGAAACACCGTCAATTTTTCCATAGTTTTTGGATCTTTTGCCAATAGTCCATTTAAAACCTTCCTCTCCCTTTTCAGCATCCTCTGGAGGTATCGGCTCAATAAGTAGGGGTAGCAGTTATTCTAGTTGCCAAGACAAGCCCA
>ENA-OFCI01000097-OFCI01000097.1-metagenomes-genome-assembly--contig:-NODE-97-length-54105-cov-4.718279_pt1 | contig 54105 bp, 59 predicted proteins | sample MGYA00153391_OFCI01 | MGnify analysis MGYA00153391
ATCCGGGCATTTGAATATCAATAAATACTAAATCAATTTTATTTTCCTGCAATGCTTTCATTGCTTCGAAAGCATCATTGCAGGCAGCTACCAATTTTAAAAAAGGCACTTTGCTTATATTATCCTGCAGCAGTTTTAAAGCAAGCGGTTCATCATCAACGGCAATACAGTTCATCATGATTTAAAAGTTAATTCTAAAGAAGCAGTAAACCAATTATCCCTTTTATTAATTGTAAAATGATGTCGGTTACCGTACAATAATTCCAGTCGTCTTTTTACGTTTGTCAATCCAATGCCTGAAGTTTTGTCTTTTATAGTTTCAGTTTCAATAAATCTATTTCTTACAATAAAATAAAGTCTGCCATTCTCTGCTTTAAGTTCAATTTCAATTTCTGGATTTTGTACAATACCAGTCCCGTGTTTAAAGGCATTTTCTACAAACGGTATTAACAGCATCGGCTCAATTGCATGCCAATTCTCCTTAACGTTTAATGAAACATGCAATTTAAGTTTTTCGCTGAAGCGTTGCTGCTGTAAGTCAATGTAACTTTGTAAGTTTTCTATTTCGCTTTGTAACAGGACTTTTTCTTCATCTGTCTCATATAACATATACTGCATTAACGATGACAATTTATGAACAGTAGGTTCCAGTTCATCGCTTTTCAGCCGAACCATTGCTGCTATATTATTCATAACATTAAATAAAAAATGTGGACTTATTTGCGAACGCAAAAAAGACAATTCTGTTTTTAAGTTTTCCTGTCTTCTTTCAGTTGCTTCTTTTTCTAATTGCATTCTGTCAAATAAGGTTTTATAAGTTAGACTCACAAAAATGGTAAACAAAAAAGGAATAATATTATGAACTGAAGAGGGCACAAAATTGAATGAGCGTCCGGTTACAAAAGGTTTAAATAAAGCCCCATGCAACAACATGATGATACAAAAACTAGCAAATAACACAAGCGCATAAGGGAGGTATTTTCTTTTGTAAAATAATCGTGGAATCAATACATATGCATTCAGATAAAACAAACCCATCCATAAAAAATTAGTAACGGTTTTGATGCTTCTGTATGGATCAACAGAAGATGTTTCACCTTTTTCATCCCATGTATTAAAAACATAAGGAAGTAAAAAAATAATAGCCCATACAATAATATGCATGAACAAAATTTGATTTTTCTTTATTTGTGTAAAGCCTTTCAATTTTAAAAAATATTTATAAAAACAATAAAATAATCGACGCTGCAATTCCGGCTACAGTCATATACACACCTCGGCTAAATAGCTTTGTCCCAGGCTTAAACATCCAGAAGGCAGAAACAGACATAAACAATAATAAAATACCAAAGATGGTTGTAAAATAGTGCGCCAAAGAATGCCCCGGTTCCTTACTTCTGGTTTTATGCAATTCAGTAAATCGAAGTACCCAATTATACCATTCTTTTGTAGTATAAGTAGCCATCCCAGTTGCACTATTATAATTACCTTCCTTAAAATAAACAACTGTTCCTTCTGTTTTTTCAACAACAAGTTCCCTCAATTTTAGCGCATCTTTTAACTTATCTGGTGCTAAATTAATACCCAGCTTTTTTTGGTTAACAACGTCATGTTTTAGTAAATCTGTATCCCGATAAATTTGAAGGATACCACTTAAACTATAAATAACAACCAGACCAGCTATAAAGAAGCCAATATTGTTATGGAGGAAACGCATGTAATAACGCATGTTTTTGGCCGGCTTTTTTATACTACTTAATTGTTGTGCCATAATCTTTTTTGTTTGGGTTTAGTTATAAATAGATTTGTTTTAAAATTTTTGGTACAACTGAATAGATTTTTATTAATTTATTTTTACTCTTTTTTGCTCATCAGTCGGTGACGAACTTGCAGGTTTAGATTTTAAATTGGCGCCAAATCTGTAAACAAACGCAATATTAAATACCCTGGTATCCCTGCTGATTTTCAATGTTGATTGCACATCCTGAAAGTTCTGAATTTCCTTTGGGTTTTGGGTATAAAAAATATCCCTGATATTAAATTTGATGCTTGCTTTATTATTTAATAATTGTTTTGCGATACCGGTTGATACTTGTCCGGCTGGTAACATGATGGCTTGCCCTTCATTCCTATTGCGGCTTGTATAGTTGCCTGATAGTTCTGCCGACCAGCCATTTGTAAAGCTAAACTGGTTGTTTACATTCAATGAAAGTGCGAGTTGTTTTGCATTGAAAGGATAGCCGTTAATTTCTCCGATATATTTGTTTTGATACAGGTTTGCAAAAACAGTAGCACTGTACCATTTGCTAAATGGAATAGTGGCACTTTCTGTGATACCATAATTATACCTTGTGCCAATATTACCCACGCTCCTTATTATTACAGAGTCTTTGTGGATAAGGGTTTCATTAATCATATCATGCACAACGCTGTAATTGATTGTACTGGTTAAAAGATTTTTAAATGAATGGTTCAACTCAATGTTTGTGCTAAACTGTGGCTGCAAAAAAGGATTGCCTGTTGAATAAGTGTATTTATCAATAAAACCAATAAAGGGATTTAATTCCTGATAAGCAGGTCTGTCAATTCTGCGCCCAATTGAAAGTGCAAACTGGTTATTGCCATTTACCTCATAACTAATAAAAGCTGTTGGAAAAAGATTGGTGTAATTACGGTTAAAACTTGAATCCGTTTTTTGTGAGAGCGAAGATTGCAGCCCTTTATAATTAGTATTCTCAAGCCTAACTCCAGCTTGAACCATCCACTTACCAAATTTTTTATTGAGGTTAAGGTACGCAGCATTAATATTTTCTGAATAATTAAAAGTGTTGCTAAGCACACTATCATTGAGCCATTTATTGTTTGATAAATTAAAAAAGTTAGAAACGTTATTTGTTTTAACCAGGCTTGATTTAATACCCGTCTCTAATTTAACGCCATTATTTAGGGGTTGAGCATAGTCAAACCGACCTGAATAAATATCAATTGTTAAGGGAAGCAGGTTCTTTAAATAATTTGAAGATTGTAAGGCTAGGCTTGGGTTATATGTAAGACCCGTAATATTTTGATTACCTGAAAAATCGTAATGGAGATAATCAAGATTTGCAGTTATATCTTTTTTATTGCTGTCAAATGAAGAATGAAAGTTGAGATTAACAGTTCCATTTTTCCATGTGTTGTCAACCGTTCTAATAGTTTTTTCTATAGAATTAATATTTGTGTTACCATCCTTAAGATAACTGGTTGTAAAGCCATCCTGCTTTTGAGGTGCTATAAAACCGGTAGTTACAATCCCTAAAGTTGTTTGCTTATTGATAAAATAGTCTAACCCTAATTTCAGATTATTGTTTTGGCTCTGATTTATTCTGTGAGACTGCTGGTCCAGTTCGGAAATTTTTGTTCCATTAGTTCCAAAAAAATTTCTTTGAATGTCAAAATCCATAAACCCTTTATTGATAATGTAACCATAATTCAAAAAAGTATTTATCTTTTTGGTTCTGTAGTTAAGCGCAATGCTGTTATTGGATTTTGCATAAACGCCCTGACCATAATTAAGGGTAACACTTCCGTTAAAACCCTGTGTAATACTTTTCTTGGTTTTAATATTAATTACTCCTGCATTACCTGCTGCATCATATTTCGCTGAAGGATTAGTCATTATTTCAATCTGACTTAACTGGTTTGAATTCATATTACCCAACAGGTTTGCCAATTCAGCACCGCTGAGGTAGGAGGGTTTGCCATCAATCATTACCATTACTGATGACTTACCTTTTAAACTGATGTTGCCATCTTTATCAACAGAGACGCCGGGTGATTTTTCAAGCACTTCCAAAGCGGTTGAACCTACATTGGTTACTGAAGCATCTACATTCACTATCATGCGGTCAATCTTTTGTTCAATAAGTGCCTTCTTGCTGGAAACAACAACAGCAGCAAGATTTTTAGCAACAGGCTGTAAAATCAAAGCATCAAGTAAAGCTGCGGTATTATTTTCCGAAATAGAGAATATACCAGAATTTACTTTATTAAAATTTACAGAGCTTACCGTGACAAAATAATTTCCGTAAGGGATCCCGGTAAATGAAAATTTTCCTGCCTTATTTGATAAAGCAATTTTAATTATCGAAGAATCTTTCGATTTCATTAGTGAGATGGTTGCTGATTCGACTGCTGCATGTTTTGTATCCACAGCAGTACCGGAAACAGCCGTTTCAGTTGTTTGAGCCAAACCCTTAATGGCAAAGAACATTATTGTAAAAATTATTAGTATATTTTTCATCTTGTATTTTTTATTTTACAATGCAAACTTATTTGGAAGAACCTGGTAAATTTTGAAAATGATGTAAACCATGAAAAGTTTGCTGTGAACCTTAAAAGCTTGTAAGCTTTAAGACTACCGGAGTTCCAAGTCAGGCACATTTGAAATCCACACAAAGCCAAAACACAAATGCTAATCTTGCAAAAGAGACTGCTTTGTTCCTAGGCACAGGCAACCCTCTACAGTGTGACAAAGACCCACATTATAAATGACAACGTAGAAAGTGCAAAAGTACAAAAGTGATTTTGCCAAAATGAGGGTGGAGGAAGCCGTTTTTCAACTTTATATTTTTCAATTTGGCTTCATATCCAACAGGACGTTATTATTTAGCATGTGCATATCATCAACATTTATTTATAAATTTATTTCAGTTAGCCGGAGGGAAGGAATTCTAATGCCACACCTTACACAAAAGCCCTGTCACCGTTTGCAATAAGTTACCTTAATCATGGATATGAGCAATACAACTACAATCAAAGCAGTTTATACGCTACAACGTCTTATGAAAATGCTTGTTGGTTTCTATTTTCCAAGCATTATAGAGCTGAGAAACAAATACAATTGGTTGATGAGGAATCATAATTTAAACCTATATTCTTTTGGCGAAACTCCATTCAGCTTTTTAAAAATGCGGGCAAAATAATTGGGGTATTCAAAATTCAGGTGGTAAGCTATTTCAGCAATTGTTAAGCTCGTATGCGACAGGTAATTTTTTGCCTGCTCCATTAAATGTTCCTGTACAATGAATAAAGCAGATTTACTACAAACCTGGTTGCAAATACGGTTAAGGTGTACAGCTGTAATACCCAATTCTTTTGCAAAGGCCGGAATACTTTTTTGTTTACCCGCTGTTTTTACCGATTGAATAAACCTGCGGTAGTAATGCAATGTTGTATTTGTATCTCCATGAATATTGTTACCATCAATAATTATCATGCGGTGGAGGCTGATGAAGAGCTGGTGTAATAATGAATTAAGCATTACTCTTTTACCTATTTTATTTGTAAACAGCTCTTCATTTAATTCTTTAATTAATAAATTTAATTTTTTAAATGAGTCGGGTACTAATGCTATATATTTTAATGTTTCAAATTCAAAAGACAATGAAGCTGAGATGGGAAACAAATCATCAAAAACCGCATCTGACATAGTAAGTATATTTCCTTTTACACCGGCACTGTAGTTCAATCCATGGAGGGTATTAGGCGGAATAACCAATATACAGGGCGTTTTTAATGGCTGAGATTGTGCAGATGAGTCTAATGTAATTTTTCCCGATTCAACACAAAAAATTTGGTACAAATGTGCATGAAGATGTGGTTTAATTACCCAATCAAAACCCTTGCTCCTTGTTTCAATCAACTCCAAGAAAATATAGTTACCATCCGGGCGGTAATTTAAATCTCCATACAAGCCATTATAATACGTCAGTTTTTTCTTCATTTTTTAAAACGATGTTTGATTTGTATCTATTAAATACAAATTAGTGACTTTTTATTTTACCTTAAAATCTTTTCTTTATGCCTACTATTTTTTTATTTTTAGTAATCTATTCATGATAAATAAAATTGTTTACACAAGATTAATTATAGCAGTAACTTTTATTTTTTTCGCCTTGGGATGTCTTGCCCGGCCTCCCGCAGCTAATTCAGGTTATATTAAAAGAAAATGGCAAAATATTTCTTATGCCACAATATCTCCAGCCCAAAAATTAGATATTTATTTACCTAAGAAAGGTAATGGCCCTTTTCCTGTAATCATCAGCATTCATGGGGGTGCTTTTATGTTTGGCGACAAAGCCGATGAACAGGTAAACCCCATGCTGGAAGGTTTAAAGCATGGATATGCTGTTGTATCTATCAATTACAGGTTAAGTGGCGAAGCATTATTCCCAAAAAATATTAATGATGTAAAAGCGGCTATCCGTTGGGTAAAGGCAAATGCAGCAACCTATAAAATGAATCCCAATAAAATTGCGGTATGGGGAGGTTCAGCCGGGGGCAACCTCGCTGCTTTGGCAGGTACTTCAGCAGATGTAAAAGAACTCGAAGATCTAAGTCTTGGCAATGCCAACCAATCCAGCCGTATACAAGCTGTAGTAGACTGGTTTGGGCCTACTAATTTTTTATTGATGGATGAACAGTTAAAAGAAACGGGTAATGGCAAACCCGATCATAGCGATGCCAATTCTCCTGAATCAAAATTGATGGGACAGAAAATAACAGAGATACCTTCGAAAGTACAATTAGCTAATCCTGAAACATACATTAGTAAAGATGACCCCCCTTTTTTAATTGAGCATGGCACAAAAGACCAGCAGGTACCCACGCAACAATCCATAAATTTTGCTGCTAAATTAACTCCTGTTTTAGGCAAAGAAAAAGTAACTATTCACCTTTTGGAAGGTACCAGGCATGGCGGGCCTCAATTTGAAACAAAGAAAAATTTAGAACTGGTATTTCGTTTTCTGAATGAGGTACTAAAATAATTATCTTTAAAAGTAAATAAACTAATAAATAAACAATTATTAAAATGACTAATCAGCAAAATGCCAAAACTGAAATTTTTAATGATACTAAACCTGCTTCCATCCGTCTTTGGCATTGGCTTTCGTTTCTATTTTTTCTTGCTTCCATAACAACAGTAATTTTTGCATCTACACTGTTTACAATCAAAAGTAATATCCCGATGGTTCAGGAACAGGTGCAGCAAAAAGGAGGATCAGTTACAGAAAAGCAGGCCTTTGGTGTGGCTCATGAGTATAGCGACAAATTATGGACACTGCATAAATTTATAGGGTATGGTCTTTCGTTTTTATTGCTATGGCGTATTATTGCAGAGGTTACAATTGACAAAGAAAAAAAAGTGGGTCCCCGCATTCGTGCTGCATTAAGCTACCCGGTTGGAACAATTGATAGAAAGCATAACCTGTTTGTTCAATATGGTTATCTTATTTTTTATGCTATGTTTATTGTTATGGCCATTACCGGTTTAATTCAGGCATTTGAGGATGTAAAATGGTTTGACCCGGTGCATAAACTTGCAAAAAACATTCACAGCATTGTACAATATGGATTGTATGCCTATATACTTACACATATTATTGGTGTAATAAGAGCCGATCTTACAAAATACGGTGGTATCATTAGTCGTATGATTAATGGGAATGCAAAAAAATAAAAAAGGAATTAATAAACGCATGTTAAAAGACAGAACCAAAATAGCATCATTGCAATATGTTACTGTATTAATTTGCTTTTTACTAAACATGTGTGATGGCATGGATGTGATGGTAATTTCTTACACATCCAATGCTATCGGAAAAGAGTGGGCTATCGGGGCAGGTGATTTTGGGATTGTTTTTAGCATAGGTTTATTTGGTATGGCTTTAGGCGCTATGCTACTTGCATCAAAGGCTGATATTTTTGGCAGAAAACCGATGATAGTGCTATGTGCATTTTTGATGGGTACCGGTGTATTTCTTACAGCTTATGCACAATCATTACCGCAACTAATTCTCTTTCGTTTTTTTAGTGGTATTGGTATTGGCAGTATGCTTGCCTGTACATCTACAATTACTGCGGAATATGCGCCGGAAAAAACAAAAAACTTTTGGGTAAGTTTTGTAATGGCAGGATACCCAATTGGGGCGGTGCTTTCAGGGTTGGTGGCCACCAGGCTAATTCCTGCAAATGGCTGGCAGGCGATGTATTATTTTGCGGGTGCAGTTACGCTACTCACTATTCCAATTATTATGTTGTTTTTAAAAGAGTCCTTGGAATTTTTATTAAAAGCTCAACCGCAAAACGCATTGGAAAAGGCGAATAAAATTTTAGCAGCCATGAAGCTGGAACAATTAAAAGAACTCCCGGCCAAAGACACAAAAAAAACAAAAACTACGGTAGTTTCTTTATTTGACGATAGTATTAAAAACTCAACTATCCTGCTGTGGTCAGCATTTTTACTTTGTTTTGCGGCTTTGTATTTTTTAACCAGCTGGATTCCAAAACTGGCATCAAACGCAGGCTTATCAGCATCATTATCCATCTACGCCGGTATATTTTTTAACCTCGGGGCATTTATCGGAATCATTACTCAAGGCTATCTGTCAGCAAAATTTGGCTTAAGAAAAGTAATTTGTTGTTTTCTAATTGGTACTGCATTAATAATGATATTGTTTGGTTTTTTTACGGGGCCTTTTATGACCCTGATTTTATTTTGCCTTATTGGATTTGGAATTCAAGGCGGCTTTATTGGTTTGTATGCAGTAGCCGCAAGAATTTACCCTACAGAAATACGTGGTACGGGTATTGGGTGGGCCATTGGTTTTGGAAGATTAGGTGCCATACTTGGACCCTTCATTGGTGGATTGTTAATCAGCAGCGGCGCTTCGTTACACTTTAATTTTATTTCGTTTGCCATACCCGTTGCTGTGGCAGGGGTTGTTACTTTATTTATTAAATCACCTAATGTAAGCTGATGTTATGAAGCAGGAAATTATTTGGGATATCGCCCACCTGGCACATGTGGAAATGCTCACGCCAAAATTGGAGGAAAGCACACATTTTTTTACTGATATCATGGGAATGTCTGTAAGCGACGTAAAAGGTGATTCTGTTTATTTAAGGGCATATGATGACTATGAACATCATACCTTAAAATTAACTGCCAATAAAAAACCGGGTATGCGTCATTTTGCCTGGCGTGCAAAAAGCGAACAGGCTTTGCAGAGAAGGGTTCTCGCAATAAAAAAAACCAAATATGCTATCGGCTGGAATGAAGGTGATTTGGGTCATGGGCCTGCCTTCCAATATACTTCACCCGATGGGCACCTGACAGAAATCTATTTTGAAACCACGAAATATAAATCCGGAAAGCAGGATACTTCTGCATTAAAAAATACAGCAAGTAAATTTCCTGCAAGAGGCATCAATGTTCGCCGTATAGACCACCTGAATTTGTTTGCAAAAGATGTATGTGCCTTTAGAAATTTTCAGTTGGAAAACTTGGGTGGACTGTTGACAGAAACTATAGTGGATAACCTTAGCGACCAAAATCCAAAGGCGGTTTGGTTTTCGGTTAATTCAAAGTCTTACGACCTTGCAGTTACAGAAGACCATACCGGTATGACAGGTCGTTTTCACCATGTAACTTATGCCACCAACAGCAGGGAAGAAGTGTTGATAGCCGCAGATATTTGTTTGGAAAATGGTATTTATATAGAAACGGGGCCACATAAACATACCATACAGCAAACTTTCTTTTTATATGTTTATGAGCCAGGAGGCAACAGGATAGAAATAGCCAATACCACTGCCCGCTTAATTGTAGACCCCGATTATGAAACTGTTGTGTGGACACAGGAAGAAAGAAAAAAAGGGCAGGCATGGGGCTTACCAACTGTACCAACATTTCATACCAGAGGAACACCTATGCCTGAAGAAATAAAATAAAATTTTACAAACATAAAAGCACAGCGATGAAAAAATTATTAGTAGTAGGTGCACACTCCGGCGATTTTGTTTGGCGTGCCGCAGGTACTATCGCCAAATCTATAGAAGAAGGAGGAACAACATTAGTGATTGCTATGAGCTATGGCGAAAGGGGCGAATCTGGTGAGTTGTGGAAAGAAGATCCAAAACGTTCTGAAGAAAGTGTAAAAATTATACGCAGAGAACAGGCACAAAAAGCGGCTGATATTATTGGCACACCGATTCTGTTTTTAGATTGGGGCGATTACCCGATGTTACTTACAGATGAAAGAATAAAACAACTTACCAGCATCATTGGAGATTTTGAACCAACTGTAATTTTAACCCACTCAGAAAAAGATCCTTTTAATCCTGATCATCCATTGGCATTTCAGGCGGTACAAAGAGCAAGGCTTTTATCGTCTGGTGCAGGTGTGCCAAGTGCCTTTAAAAATATTGACCCTCCGGCATGGTTTTCATTTGAACCGCACCAGCCGGAAATATCAGGTTTTTTACCCGATACTTTTATAGACATCAGTTCGGTAATGGATAAAAAATTAGCAGCAATGAATTGCATGGGTGCACAAAATTATTTGAAAGATTATTATGCGGAGTTGGCCGGCAGAAGAGCAAACCATGCAAGAAGGATTTCAGGTAAAAAAGAAATAAAATTTGCGGAGGCACATCAAAGTATGGTGCCAAGGGTGGTATCAAGTATATTTTAAAATTATGGTTATAAACAGGTATAAATTTATTTTATGGATTTAATAAAACAACTCGGTCAGTTTTCTGCAGCAACTGTTCATGAAGCATTGGGGAAATATGGCAATTTGCCATCGGTTATAAAACCAATCAGTTCAACTATGAAAGTGTGTGGCCCCGCTTATACCGTTAAAACAATGCCAAGAGATAATATATTGCTGCACCGGGCTTATGCTTATGCAAAACCGGGAGATGTAATAATAGCCAACTGTTCCGGATTTTATGAAGCCGGTTACTGGGGCGACCTGATGAGCCTTGGTGCCAAAACAAAAGGCATCAATGGTTTGGTAATTGATGGTTGTGTACGAGATGCGAATGATATTGAAACAATGGGTTTCCCTGTGTTTAGCCGTGGACTTTGTATTCTCGGAACTTCTAATCATGGCGATGGTTTTTTAAATGAACCTATTGTAATTGGCGATGTGCTAATTAATCCTGGTGATATTATTATTGGAGACAGGGATGGTGTAGTAGTAGTACCGCAAAACAGGATAAAAGAAGCCATAGAAAAGTCTACTGCAAGAGAGTCTAAAGAAGAAAATGTACGAAGGCAATTAAGGGAAGGAAAAACTTCATTACAGATTTATGGTTGGGACAAACAATTTGGATATTAAAATTAAAAACATGCACATTGCCATACTGGGTTTAGGAGAAGCAGGGAGTATTTTTGCAAATGATTTATCTGCAATGGGTATTACTGTTTCAGGATGGGATCCGTTGCCAAAAAGAAGTTTGCATGAAAATGTACATTTTGCTGAAAGCAATGCCGACGCTGTAAAAGATTCTGACATTATTTTTAGTGTAAATCTTTCTTCAGCATCAGAAGCAATTGCAAAAGAAGTATTACCTGTAATAAATGCCGGTAAAATTTATGCAGAAATGAACACGTCATCACCGCAAAAAAAAATAGCAGTTTACGATATATTAAAATCATCGGGTGTTCAATATGTTGATCTCGCAATCATGGCACCTGTTCCACCCAAAGGAATTAAAACACCATTCCTAGCTTCAGGCCCCGGTGCAAAAAAATTGCAGGAAATGATGAAAAGCCTGCAATTAGATTTTTCTTTTTTGAGCGAAAATGTTGGCGATGCATCCACCAGAAAATTATTGCGTTCAATTGTTTACAAAGGAGTAGCAGCTGTTATTTGCGAAGCGATGGAAGCAGGTAAAGCATTTGGACTCGAAAAATATATCAGGGAACAAATTAGTTCAGTTATTGGTGGTAATGATGCATTGATTGACCGTTTTGTTGAAGGCAGTTATTCCCATGCCGAAAGGCGAATTCATGAAATGGAAGCAGTAGTTCAAATGCTGAAAGAAAAAGATTTACAGCCATTGATGTCGGTAGCTTCGAGGGATAACCTCGAAAAATTATTGAATAACGTCAAAAGGGAAAAAAAATCATGAACATATGATTCTTTTTAACCTAAAATATATTTAATGAAAAAATTGCTCACGCTTAATTATCTGCCAGCTAACAGAGACTTGGCTCTGCTCCTTTTGCGAATATTAGTTGGCTTTAGTTTATTTTACAAACATGGTATTAAAAAACTTACAGGTTTCTCCAACATGCAAAAACATTTTCCTGACCCTTTGCATATTGGTGTAACAACAAGTTTGATGTTTGCATTGTTAACTGATGGAATTTGTTCTTTATTAATCATTTTTGGATTTGCTACAAGATTAGCATCATCACTTATTATTTTAAATCTTTCAGTAGTCTTCTTTTTTTTGCATGATGGATCTATTGTAGATGCCCATGCAGAAATGGGATATGTTTACCTAGCCTCCTTCTTATGCATTTTGCTTGCAGGAGTGGGAAAATATAGTATAGACAATAAATTATTTAAAGCATAAATAAATTTGATGCAAACCGCAATTCCATACATGCATTTTAGGGGGGGAAGTTCAAAAGGACTTTTCTTTAAAGCAACCGATTTACCCGCTGATGAAGCATCAAGAAATAAAATTATCCTGGCAGCAATGGAGGGTGTCGGGCAAGGAGATCTTCGACAGATTGATGGTTTAGGAGGCGCAACTTCCTTAACCAGCAAAGTAGCAATTGTAAGTTTATCAGCTAAGGTAGATGCAGACCTGGATTATCTTTTTTTACAAGTGGTGATAGGTAAAGGAGAAATATCCACCATTCAAACTTGTGGCAATATACTAGCAGCTGTTGTTCCTTTTGCTGTAGAATGTGGAATGATGAAAGCAAACAGCCCAACCACATCTGCAAGAATTAATATGGTAAATACCGGTGGAATATGTGAAGTAATTATTGAAACACCAGGCGGGAAGGTTAACTATGCAGGTAATGCAAAAGTAGATGGAGTGCCTGGAACAGCAGCTCCCATAATTTGCAATTATCTCGGAACCGAAGGTTCTACCTGTGGGAGTTTGTTGCCAACAGGAAACGTAAAAGATATTGTAGATGGAATTGAGATTACTTGTATTGATAACGGTATGCCGGAAGTAATTATCAGGGCAGGTGATTTAGGTATTACAGGATATGAAATGCCTGTTGAATTAGATACAAACGAACTACTAAAAAATAAATTAGAAAGCATTCGAGTACAAATCGGGCATAAGATGAATTTAGGCGATGTAAAGGAAAAGACCGTTCCAAAAATGTGCATCATATCACCACCGCTTAATGGCGGCACAATAAACACCAGGACATTTATACCCCATGTTTGTCATGAAGCAATTGGCGTGTTGGGTGCTGTTTCTTTAGCTACTGCATGTGTGTTAAAAGGTTCTGTTATGGATGGAATTGCAATTATTTACAACAAAAGTAACTTATCAGTTGAACATCCAACAGGCGAATTCACTGTTTGCCTAAATATTTCAAATAAAAACGACAATATAATTATTAATCAAGCCGGTGTTATCCGTACTGCAAGATTATTGAGTAAAGGTGACGTCTTTGTGCCCGGAAATATTACGAATCTTTAGTTTTCTAATACATTTTAATGATTGCAAATAATTAAAGTGCAGCGTAATTGGGGTCGGATGGAAGCCGTGTTTCAACTTTTTGTTTTTCAATTTGACTTCAGTTCGGGCAGGACGTTAATAATTTAGCTATATGCATATCATCAACTTTTATTTTTAAATTTAGCTTCAGTTAGCTGAGTGGATAAAATTCTATTTTTTCCACTTCGGCAAACCCTTAATGTTTTCGGCAACCGCCCATAATGAACATCACGGTTATAAATAATAAGTATTTTTTGAACCCATTAATTGATTTACTAAATTAAAATGAACTACTTATTATTTGGAGCAATTCTAACCTTGTTGATATTTATTTTTATTTACCTTTTAAATAAACGGAAGTCCAGAAAACAAATTGAACAAATTAGAGCTGCATGGGGTAACCCGAAGACAGAATTTTTCAATTTTGATGGAATTAAAAATTATTCTGAAGAAGTAAAAGGTAATAATTTTCACCATCTGACTGAACAAACAATTAATGATATAGATTTTTATGGACTTTTTGAATTTATCGATCGTACCACAAGCAAAGTCGGACAACAGTTTCTATATAGGAAAGTAATAGGACCAACGATTCATAAATCTGACCCTTCACAAAACCTTATTGAATTATTTACCAGTAACAAGAAATTACGAGAGGATATACAATTAGACTTATTAAAATTAAACGAAACAGACGCATATTACATCCCATCATTGCTAAAGAATAATTTATTACAAAAACCCAAATGGTTTAAGTTTTTAGGATTAGATATAGCTATTATTATTAGCCTAATCATACTCTCATTTAAGTATCAAATTTTTATAATTTTTCTTATTATTCCTTTTGCCCTAAATATGTTTTTACATTACTGGAATAAAAATAAAACGTTTCAATTTGTTAGATCAATCCCCCAATTGAACTTGCTGATTAAAGTGTCAAAGTCTTTATTACGCCGAAAAGGGGTTTTCCATGATAAATCCGTTGAAGAAAGCATAGCTAACCTCAAATCATTTCAACGAAAATCAAGCATAATAAACTTCGATAATGGAAGTGGAATTCAATCAGAATTAAGCCAAATAGGAACATATTTACTGGAATTAATAAAAGCCTTTTTTTTGGTAGAAGTTTTTACGCTTTTTAAAGTTATTAATGAACTTGAATCCAAGCGGTCTTCAATAATAACACTATTCGACTATGTAGGAAATATTGATTCTTCAATTTCAATTGCCTCTTTGAGAGCAGATAGTGCAAAAACATGTCAGCCGATTTTTACTTCTGCAGGAAAAAAAATATCTGTTAAAAACATATATCATCCACTTATTGAAAATTGCGTAGAAAATGACCTGTCAATAAGTGAAAAAAGTATTTTGATTGCGGGTTCTAATATGTCTGGAAAATCGACATTTTTACGAACTTTTATAATGAATTCAATACTAGCTCAGACTATTTATACATGCTTTGCAGAAGAATTTATTTCGCCAATTTTAAAACAATATTCATCAATTAGAATAGATGACAACTTGTTTGATGGGAAAAGCTATTATTTGCAGGAGGTTAATACAATGGCAAGTTTGATAGCAGAAGTTAATTCACCAAATCAAAATTTATTTGTTTTAGATGAAATTTTTAAAGGTACTAATACAATAGAAAGAATTTCTGCAGCAAAGGCGATACTTTCCTATTTAAATCAACGTAACAATATTGTAATCATATCCACTCATGATATTGAGCTATCTGATATGCTAAAGAATGAATATGATTTATATCATTTTACCGAGACAATTGACGATGGTGAACTTTATTTTGACCATAAAATTAAATATGGGCAACTTAAAACACGAAATGCTATAAAATTATTGGAATTATCAAATTATCCGACAGAAATAATCAGTGAAGCACGTCAAATTAGTATGACTTTGGGAATGGACAATGTAAAAGGATTTGGTTAAAAGCCCAAAAGCCAACATTGTGTTTTTTGCAAGGTGCGGCTTGAAGTTGTAGCAATCAATAGTTCTGCATATCCGGGCTTTTGTTGGGCTTGAACAACTTCGCCAAACATTGGTTCTAAACATTTATCTTTATCAAAAGCCGGGCAGCAGTTACGGGGGGGGAAATTGTAATGCCACTCCTGACCACAAAGCCCAGTCGCTAGCTGAAAGAAATCCGCCATTTCACCAAAATGTAATTTATCAAGCATGGCTATCAAAAATCAAGTGCTAGATATGACACCGCTTGGTATGAAGTTTACCGTTTTGCAGGCTGGTTCTGACACTGGCGGAAAGTCGTTAGACTTGCATTGGGAACTATTACCCAAATGCAATATGAAGGACCCGTTAATACATACGCATCCACATGCTATCGAGACCTTTGAAGTCCTGGAAGGTGAAATGGAGTTTTATGTAAAAGACAAATGGCTGCTTGCAAGAAAAGGTGACAAACTTCCTGTGCCCGAAGGTGTAACCCATGCTTTCAGAAATCCAACCAAAAATGTTGTGACAGTTTATAACACACCAACCCGCTTTTAGAATGGAAAATTATTTTGAAGACGTTTGCAAAGTGTTGAATAAACTTACAGAAAAAAGAACAAAAGACTTTAGAATGAACCTTAAGTCCATTTTGCATCAGCACAGGTTTCAGCAAGAAATAAATAAGTTAGCTTAGTACTCAACTTCAACTTTAAATAATTTTTGGGCTGAAGTTGATGACTCATGTTTTCAAATACTTAACAACGCCAAGCCTTCCGCATAAGCCGTAACTTTTATGCCGGTTGTAGCATCATACACCAACTTTTAAATATTATTAGCAACATCTTCCATTTCATTAAAAGTAAAATTTATTTAAGGCTAAAGTAATATTCAGATTCTTTCAGATATTAGCTTTATGATCATTTTTTGTGATTGCAAAATCAGACGTACATCTTAATGTATTCTTTTAGTAAGAAATAAAATCAATCCACAACATCAGGCTGAAAAAACTTGACATTTGCTCTAAGTTCAGTTCTGGTATTAATTATAAATAAGAATTAGAATTTATTTCATAGCAGAGCTGACAAAGAAATAAAAAGTAACAAAAAAAAGATACACAGGTAGCAGAATATTTATTGAATGCATGCATAAACATTGGATTTTATTATGCTTTTAAATGCCGTAGCAAATCATCCCTACAGCCTTAAATTTATGCACTTAAGGTTACGGAGTTTTAATCGCCAGCAATGCGTAACAAGTCTAGTATTAGGGGTCAAAATTTTGAAAGACATGATTTTTCTTTACATCGGCTTTTAGTTATAAATTTCGATTCAGTCATCGACCGACAGCCGATAAATTACCTAGTAAAAAATCGTTGCATGATATGCTTTAAGCGTGCTTGTGAACTTTAAAATTTATGTAAGAAATTAATTTTGTCAAATAGATCATTGTCAAATATAGAACAGTCAAATCACCGTACATCGCCATTAGAAATCAGTAAAGACGCTTTCAAAGAAATGGGCTATCGTTTAATTGATACGGTTGCTGAGTTTTATGAAACTATTAAAGAAAACCCTGTTACTATAGGAGAAACGCCTAAGCAAATAGATACCATATTAGGTAATGCTTCGATGCCTGAAAATGGAACTTCCATTCCGGAATTATTTTCCAAGACGTCTGATTTGTTATTGAATCATTCATTACTTAACGGTCATCCAAAATTCTTCTGGTATATAATATCTTCTCCAACCCAAATAGGAGCATTAGCCGATTTGTTAGCTGCTGCTGTTAACCCCAATGTGGGTGCAAATATTTTAAGTCCAATGGCTACCGCTATTGAAAAGCAGACTGTGAAATGGCTGGCAGAATTTATTGGCGTTTCCCTACCTATGGAGGAATATTAATAAGTGGTGGAAATATGGCAAATCTCGCAGCTTTCTTAGCAGCAAGAACAGCCAAAGCGCCAAAAAGCCTAAAGGAAGATGGCTTAGCATGTTTAATAAATGAAATGGTTTCTTATTGCTCAAAAGCAACCCATACATGTGTTGAAAAGGCTACCATTTTATTTGGACACGGTTTAAAAGCAATCCGATTGATACCTACCGATTCAAAAAATAAAATGAACACGGAAATTTTATCACAAACAATTGTTGATGATTTAAAGAATGGTAAAAAACCTTTTCTGGTAATTGGAAATGCCGGAGATGTAAGCGCTGGTGCTGTAGATGACTTTTCTGCTATAGCTGCTATTTGCAAGCTGCATGATTTGTGGTTTCACATTGATGGGGCTTATGGAATTCCTGCTGACGTAATTCCAAAATACAAAATTTATTTTACGGATTAGAGGAGGCTGATTCGATTGCTTTGGACCCACACAAATGGCTTTACGCACCGCTGGAAGCAGGCTGCATTCTGGTAAAAAACCCTCAACACCTTATTGACACTTACAGCTCTCATCCCGTTTATTATAACTTTAGTAAACTCGATGACGAATCCGAAGTAAATTTTTATGAATATCGTTTTCAAAATTCAAGAGGATTTAGAGCATTAAAAGTCTGGATGGCATTGCAGCAGATAGGAAAGAACGGGTACATACAAATAATTGGAGAAGATATAGCACTGTCCCAACTCTTATTCGAAGAAGCAAAAAAACATACAGAGCTTGAAGCAGTAACTCAAAACCTGAGCATCACAACTTTAAGATATGTTCCCGCAGGCTATGCAGAAAGCGAAACACAGGACAAAACTTATTTAAATACATTGAATCAGAAATTATTGAATGATTTGCAGCAGGGAAGCGAAGTATTTTTATCAAATGCTGTTGTTGGAAATAAATATTGTTTAAGATGTTGCATCGTAAATTTTAGAACAACAAAGAAAGATATTTTAGAAATTGTTGACATAATAGTTTGTCAAGGGAAAAAAGTGCAAGAAATACTTCAGATAAAATGACAACGCTGATAAAAAACTTCCGTACCGTAATCACGCTAAATTTTTTGTTGCAACAATAGCTCGGATGACTAATAAATGTATTTTCAACTATTATGCTACAGCAAACATCTTGCACTGCAAAATTTTTTTATTTGCTTGATATTGTTAATATCAAAAAACAATTCAGTTATAAAATTTTTGTGTAGTCGTTGTATAGAAGTGTGGAAAATCCACGTAAGTTGACCCCCTTGCGTCAAATGAAACTGATTCCCTGCGGACATTTCAGATTGACCCCTGATTCCGGCACAAATTGACCCTCTAAAATAGTAGAAAAAAGAACAGTTTTTTTAGGATAAATATCGGTTGTTTTAATCACAACCAGCCGGTAAAAATATGTTTAACAAACCAATTGAGATGTTTAAGATTAGACAGGTATTACGTCTTTATGCAGATGGAAGTGGCAGTAAATTTATCAATAAAGCAACCGGTGTTTCCCGCAACACCATCAAGAAGTACCTTTTGTTCTTTGTTCAGTTGCAACTTACCATTGAACGAGTAGAAGCCATGAGCGATAAACAAATGGCTAAAGTATTTTTAATAGAGAAGCCAAAACAGGAATGCAGCCGTACAGCGGAACTGGAATTAATGCTTGCTGATTTTGCCAGCAGATTGAAAAAGCGTGTTGTAAAATAGGTAAACGTTTCCCTTTGCAATCCATCAAGCATTTCATCATCTGATTTTTTGGATTTAATTGATCTGGTTCGTTTGATTTCGTTAGTTGTAATTGCAAGTTACTCGTTGTGGTAAGATTCAAACAAACACCAAATCTTTTACTCCTACAACTGTTAAGTTAGCCTCATTTACACTTTCATTAATCTGTAATAATTTTATCCGCTTCTTCTTTATCATTCTCAAATATTTTAAGCTCTATCCCGCCTAAAGGGTTTAGTCCTATTGGATTTTCATTTTCGAAAAATGAATTTATTCCGCGGGCCTTTAGTTTATCCTGTGCTATTGTTGCTTGCGCTATTTCATTAAATGTTTGAAGCACTATTATTTTTTCCTGTGTCATAAAAATATTTTTTTTATTTTAAAGATGATTACTTATTTGTTACATTTTTTTCCATAGACTCATCATATTCACCTCTTCTTGCTGCATCATCACATTTAGCCCGATGATACAATGCCTGCTGTGCGGCCTGTTTATTATTTTTATCTCCACCCCATATACTCATAGACGGTTGCTGAATGGCACGGGCAAATGAAAATGTTATCGGCCAGGGTAATTTTGCTCGGTGCCGTACATGGATTGCATTTAAATGTGCAGATGCCAACTCGCCGGATTGGCCGCCGGATAAAAAAGCAATGCCTCCAACTGCAGCAGGTACTGATTGAAGCAGGCATTGTACAGTACTATTTGCAACTTCATCTATCGTTGCCTGCTCAGTACATTGCAATCCGGGAATTATCATGTTGGGTTTTAAAATCATTCCTTCTAACAGTACACGTTGTTGATAAAGCTGATTAAAGACTATTCTCAATACTTTTTCCGTAACGTCAAAACATTGTTGCAAATCATGGTTTCCTTCCATTAATACTTCCGGTTCTACAATCGGTACCATTCCTGCTTCCTGGCACAGAGCTGCATATCGGGCTAAGGTATTTGCATTCGCATCAATACAAATAGTAGTTGGAATACGGTTACCAATAGCAATTACTGCACGCCACTTTGCAAACCGTGCTCCCATTTTATAATATTCTATTAACCGTTCCCGCAATCCATCCAGACCCTCTGTTATTTTTTCGCCGGGAAAACCAGCCATGGCTTTTGCACCGGTATCTACTTTAATACCCGGAATGATGCCATCGTTAATTAAAGAACTGATGATAAGCGTGCCATCTTTTTGTTGTTGATGTATTGTTTCATCATACAATATTGCCCCACTGATATATTTGCCCAAACCTGGCGTTGTGGCTATCAGTTCACGCCAGTCACGGCGTGCAATTTCAGTTTGCGGAATACCCAGCGCAGCAAAACGTTTATTGCAGGTGGCATTGCTTTCATCCATTGCCAGCAGGCCTTTATCTCCAACCATCATAGACTTTGTAATATTGATGATTTCAGTCTTGTTCATTTTTTATACCAGTTTTTTATCGAATGATAACAAGTGATAAAGATGTTTATTGATAATGACAGTGGGCAACGATAAAGCTGATTTCATTAAAAAATATTTTTGTTCAATTAGCTTTTTGGCTAATTTCTGCATCGGATACTTTCTCAAGTCGGCGTTTAAATCTCTCATCTCCTTTAAAATCCGCATTAAGGAATATCTGAACCAATTCCCAGGCTAATGAAGTCCCTGTTACTCTTCCACCTAAACACATCACATTCATATTATCGTCTTCCACTCCCTGGTGTGCAGAGAAAGATTCTGTAATCAATGCTGCTCTTATTCCTTGTATTTTATTGGCAGCTACAGAGGCTCCAACTCCGCTTCCACAAATAGCTATACCCCGGAGAATTTCATCTTTTGCTATTGCTCTTGCCATTGGCAATATATAATCAGGATAATCATCTCCTGTAACCAATTCATGTGCGCCGAAGTCAGTAGGAATATAACCTGCTTCCTTGAGTAAAGATGTCAATTGCATTTTTAAATCAAACCCACCATGGTCAGATGCTATACCCACTTTTATATTTTTTATATTCGATTCCATTTTATTCTTTTTTCCATTTCCAGTTAAGAATTTCCGGCATGTCTTTACCATGTTGGTTTACGTAAATTTTATGCTCTACCAATTTGTCTTTTAATTGTTGCTTTAGGTAAGCACCTTTACTGCCTAAATCCGGCAACCGGTCTATTACATCAATCACCAAATTAAAGCGGTCAATTTCATTTTGTACCCTTAAATCAAATGGTGTGGTAATAGTACCTTCTTCTTTATAACCTCTTACATGAAGATTGCGATTTGTACGCCTATAGGTAAGGCGATGAACCAACCATGGATAACCGTGAAAATTAAAAATAATGTGTTTGTCTTTGGTGAAGATGGATTCATAATCCTGGTCGCTTAATCCATGTGGATGTTCGGAGGCGGATTGTAATTTCATCAGATCAACTACATTCACCACCCGTATTTTCACTTCAGGCAAATGCTCCCGCAAAATAGAAACAGCAGCCAATAATTCAAGTGTTGGTGTGTCTCCAGAGCAAGCCATAACCACATCCGGTTCTGAACCCTGGTCATTACTTGCCCATTGCCAGATACCAATCCCTTCTGTACAATGAATTATTGCAGCTTCTATACTGAGCCACTGTGGCAGCGGATGCTTACCTGCAACAACAACATTTACGTAATGCCTGGTCCTCAAACAATGATCAAAAACGGATAACAGGCAATTAGCATCCGGCGGCAAATAAACTCTTACCACATCTGCTTTTTTATTAATTACGTGATCAAGAAAGCCGGGGTCCTGGTGTGTAAAGCCGTTGTGATCCTGTTGCCAAACATGAGAAGCAAGTAAGTAGTTAAGTGAGGCAATAGGCCTGCGCCAAGGTAATTCAGCAGTAACCTTTAACCATTTGGCATGCTGACTGAACATGGAATCAACAATACGGATAAATGCCTCATAGCTGTTAAAGAAACCATGTCTTCCTGTAAGCAAATAACCTTCCAGCCAGCCCTGGCATTGGTGTTCACTCAACTGCGCATCCATTACCTGTCCTTCAGTAGCCAGAAATTCATCGTTCGTTTCTTCCCTAGCTTCCCACTGCCGGTTGGTGACTTCAAAAATTGCTCCCAGTAAATTTGAAATGGTTTCATCCGGGCCGAATACACGAAAATTATGGTCGTGTTCATTTAGCCTGGCTACATCACGGATAAACTTGCCCAGTACCATGGTATCCTGTCCCATTACTGCCCCTGGAGATGTTACTTTTATGGCATGGGTTCTAAAGTCGGGCATGTGCAGGTTATGCAATAATATACCACCATTGGCATGCGGATTGGCACCCATTCGCCGATTGCCTTGCGGTGCTAATTCAGCTAGTTCAGCCATCAGTTTTCCTTCATCATCAAATAGCTCTTCCGGCTTATAACTTTTCATCCATCTTTCCAATTGTTCTACATGTTGTGGATGTTCTGCATCAACCAAAATTGGTACCTGGTGAGCGTGGAAAGTTCCTTCATTAGGAACGCCATCTACTTGTTTAGGCCCTGTCCATCCTTTAGGTGATTTTAAAATAATCATTGGCCAACGTGGCCGTGTAGTGTCATTATTATCATGAGCGTTGCGCTTTATACGGTGTATTTCTGCAATAACTTTTTCCATGGTGGCTGCCATGAGCTGGTGCATAGTTTCAGGGTCATCTCCTTCTACAAAATAAGGTATCCATCCGCAACCTCTATAAAATTGTTCCAGCTCTTCATGCTCTATCCGTGCCATGATGGTTGGGTTACTAATTTTATAACCATTCAAATGCAGGATGGGCAAAACGGCTCCATCTGTAATTGGATTAAGAAACTTGTTGGAATGCCAGGCCGTTGCCAAAGGTCCTGTTTCCGCTTCGCCATCGCCAACAACACAGGTTACAATTAAACCGGGGTTATCAAAAGCGGCTCCAAAAGCATGACTGAGCGAATAGCCCAACTCACCGCCTTCGTGAATAGAGCCTGGTGTGGTAGGTGCCACATGACTGGAAATACCACCGGGAAAGGAGAATTGTTTAAACAGCTTCTTCAATCCCGCTTCATCTCGGGTGATGTGTGGATACACTTCACTCCAAGTGCCTTCCAGGTAAACATTTCCTACAATTGCCGGCCCGCCATGCCCCGGCCCTGCTATGTAAAACATATCGAGATCGTACTTTTTAATAACACGGTTTAGATGTACATAAATAAAATTTTGTCCGGGTGTAGTTCCCCAATGGCCAACTACCAATGGCTTTACATGCGCTAACGTAAGCGGTTCTTTTAACAGGGGATTATCATACAGATAAATTTGCCCGACGGATAAATAATTTGCAGCACGCCAGTATGCATTTATTTTTTGTAATAATTCCGGCCATAATGGTTCAGCTGTTTTGCTGATAATTTCTGCTTCCATAATTTTTTATTTAAAAATGATTTTGTTGTTTTTATTTATTTCACTTTAAGCATTCTTGCATTAATGGCAACAACGATGGTACTTACGGCCATTAAAGCAGCGCCTGCGGCAGGGCTTAATAAAATTCCCCAATGATATAATACACCTGCTGCTAATGGTAATGCCACCACATTGTAGCCGGTTGCCCATATTAAATTTTGTATCATTTTACGATGAGTGGCTTTACCAAATAAAATCAAACTCACAATATCTTTTGGATTGCTGTTTACCAAAACAATCCCTGCAGTTTCTGCGGCAATATCACTTCCACTGCCAACAGCTATTCCTATATCGGCCTGTGCCAATGCCGGAGCATCATTTACGCCATCGCCGGTCATAGCAACAAATTCACCGTTGTTTTGCAACTCTTTAATTTTTTCTAATTTTTGATCAGGCAATACTTCAGCAATAAAACTATCCATACCCATCAGCATTCAATAAACGATAACCTTCTTGCCGCAGTTCTGTTGCTTGATTTGATTTAATTTTCATTGTTTATTTTTTAATCAATCATAATTAAACAGTATGATCCGGATGTGTTTTTAATTTTCTTATGATAGCATCTGTTGCTGCATCTGCAGAAATTCCATAACCGTTTACTAATACGCCTTTAACGTTAAAATTAGAGGAGGATATGGCGTACAATACAGACTGGTCATCAGGGTTTGATGCACCTTCAAACCGATATACTTTGTCAATTTTAAAATCATTTGGTAATAATTCCGTATTTGTATGATGATAAAAAATACGTTCTCCCCTGACATTAAAGTCTAATGAGTAGCCTTCCTTTTTAAGGCCGTTAATTGTTTCTGATAAGGTACCGTAACTTTCCTTCATCATATGTTATACCTGAATGAGGCGTTAAAATTTTAAAAGTATGTTATGAATTATCGTTCTTCCGTATAATCAACATTTGGGCCTTCATTAGCAAGTGTTTTGCCTGATTTGGCTTTTACACTTTCCACTGCACTGCTTATAATGCCAGTATCTTTTATACCGGTTGAGCCTTTCTTAAATTTATTTACTGGGTTGCTACCCGGACCAGTTTTTATTTCTTTTGAGGCCGGTGTCTTTTTTTCATTTTTCATTTTTCAAATTTTTATTTGTTAAAAAATATGTAGTCTAAGTGTTAGTATGAACATGCTGTTCAGGCAGGTTGTTTTATTAAAATCTTATTTTTTCTTTTTTACTTCTGAAAATTTAAAAGTGATGTTATGACAATTCCTTTTACCCAAGTTCCTTAATAGAATAATGGCCTGCACGGCTAAGTTGCGCTTGCAATTCTTTTATGTCAATTGGCCTGCTCATAGTAAGAGCTGCACTTTGCGAATTCAGGTTTACATCTGCTTCTGTAACATCCGGCAGCTGCAGCAAAGCATTCTTAACACTACTGACACAGCCGCCACAGCTCATTCCTTTTATTTCGTATTCTTTTTTCATATCCTGTATATTTATTGTTAATTAATAGGTTAGTCCTTTAATTGGAATAGGGAAAATAAAATCCAACAATACACTGTGATGTGACTGTGATACGTGGTCTTTAAATGAATTCATGCTGCGGTGAAAAACTCTGATACGCTCTTGCCCCAGCTTTAATACAATTGTTTCCAGCTTTAATAATTCTTTTTTTAAAGCTGCTTCTCTTGCGGCTTTTTCTTTTGGCAACTCCTTATCCAATTGAAGAATATTTTTCTCAAATACCCAATCAGCTTCTTTAAAAAACTCAGTAAGCAGCGGATCGCTGGAATAAGTTTTAATATGTGAGAATTTAATGGCCGACTGTTTTTCTGAAACATCTAACTTATTGTCGCTATTAGCTGCAAGCAACGATATAAATGCAGGGAATTGAAGGAGTGCTTCATTTTCTGATTCAGTAAGTTCTTTAAACGGCTTCATGTCTAAATTGAATTAATATTATTGTTTTTAAGTGGTTTATGTTTACCGATCATCTTTTAATGATCCTGCTTATTGCTTTCATTACTAAGCTGTCTAATTTTTCAACAAATGCTTTGTGAATGTTCCCGTTTTTATTTACATTTAATTAAATCGTTGTACTTACTTATTTACTTTTTTTGTCTAAATCGGAACAAAATAAATAGTATTACAAACAAAACGCTAAGCAGGAATATCCACCAGCCCATGTGCATTCCTCCAAAATAATAATTATCATTGCTGTGCATCATATTTTAACTTATTAATTTTCTTTTATAAATTTTTAATCGCCCTATTTATGGTGCATTCCGCCCGTGTTATTCATCATGTTATTACCCTTTATATGTTGCATCATATCCATCATTTGCCGGTTCCCCATCATAGTCTTCACCATTGCATACACCATTCTGGTATCCCCTTTGGCTGTTTGCATCATAGCATACATCATGTTCTGCATCATACCTGGATTACCCTTAAGCGTTTTCATCATTGAACTTTCATTTCCCATCATCATTTGATGCTCCTGCATCATCATACCATACTTGCTATTGATCATTGTACCTATCATTTCCTGAGACATCAGACCATCATTTGCAATTGTCTGCATAATTCACATCCTATTTACTTTATTTGAGAGGTCGTTTGATTATCCTGATATAGACTTGCACGATGCAAATAGTGTTAAAAAAAAGATTGACACCGTAATTGTTTGTAATGTTTTTATAATTTTTCGGTTTAGTTTAATTTGTTTTTAATAGCTCTAAAAGGTACAAGCTTTAATAGCTTCTATTGTTACACAATTCTTTATATTCCTTACATGATTCACACATTTTTTATTATTAATTTTTGTTCTTATAATTTTTAATTCTGTTATTTATTCAAAAGCTCATCAACCAATCTCCTTATCATAATTTCTTCATTAGTTTTAATAACACGAACAATTACCCTGCTTTTATCGGTAGAAATAATTGCTTCATTATTCATGTTTTTTATTTCACATAATTCTATTCCCAAAAACTCAAGTCCGTCACATATTTTGCTGCGAACTTCAGGAGAATGTTCGCCAATACCGCCTGAAAACACCAGCGTGTCCAATCAACACAACACTGCAGCATAGGAACCAATCCATTTTTTGTTTGATAGCAAAACAACTCAACATCATCAGCAGCCCGGCTGTCTTTGTCTTCCATGTAATAAAGGCCTGCATGTCAGCCCCGGTTTCTGAAATACCCAGTAGGCCTTCATGGTTAATAAAATGATTAAACTGTTTTGGATTTAATTTTTCAAACTGGATTAAGTACTATGCAACTCCCGGATCAAGATCCCCACAGCGAGTGCCCATGGGCAAACCTGATACCGGTGTCAAACCTATTGATGTGTCTATACTTTTACCCTCTTTTACCGCTTCAAGGCTAACACCGGTGCCAAGATGTGCCAATATTATTTTGCCCGTGCTATTTCTTCCCCTGCAACGTTTTTAGTTCCTGCAACAGATAAGCGTACGATAATCCGTGAAAACCCTACCGGTAAATTCCTTTATCATAATATCGACGGGGGATGGCTAACATTTTTGCAACTGTCGGTATGCTGGTATGAAAGCATGTATCAAAACAGGCTACCTGTTGCAGCAAAGGGTAGCGCATGCTGAAAATTTCTATCAGTTTAATTTCTTCAGGCAAATGCTCAGGATCATAAAGACTGATCGTTTTTAAATACTCTAATAATTCAGGTGAGATTATTTCAGGCTTCTTGTGTTGCATGCCATGTACCATTCGGTGGCCAATGGCAGTGATTGAATTGAAGCCTGGCTCTTTTTCAAGCCAGTTAATTAAGTTTTCTGCAGCTTCGTTATGAGTGACTGCATTGAAGTTGATACAAGTCTTTTGTTCAGTTCCGAAATTGTGAACAGTAAGTATCGCTTTTGCAGAGCCAATGTTTTCTACCTGTCCGGTAAATATTTCCTCAAGCGGATTTTGAATTTTATATAATGAGAATTTGATGCTGGAAGAACCTCCGTTAATGGTTAATATGTTTTCATTTTTACGCATCAATCAGTTTCATTTGATCAGTTTGAAAATCTAATGCTGCCAATGTTTTGCAAGTTGATAAAGTATCGGTGTGCAGTATACTTTTAATCCCTATTCCTGTGGCTATGTCTGTGAACATTTGTACGTCATCAATGTAGATGACCTCGTAAGGTGCAACTTTTGCCATATCAAGCGCCATTTTATAAATGGCTTTATCAGGTTTTCTTACCTTAACATAGAAAGATGATATAAAAACGTCAATGAAACTGTTCAATCCAAAAGTATGTATTCTGTACTCATTCAATTCTCTTGCTTCATTGCTTACGCAACTATTTTTAAACTGTATTGTGCTTTCAATTTTTTTATAAATGCTATCATCTCCAAATCAGGCGTACTTAAACCAAACATAATATTCCGGAATTCTTAATAACAGAAATTCCGGTGTTTATAGAACACAACCCTTTCAAGATATTCTTTCAGTGTTATCTTTCCTTCTTCATAAGTAACAAACATAATGCTATGCCGCTTCTTCCATTTCGGTTTTATCAAGCTTAAATTTTTCAGCTGCAAGATGCCTAAACTTATTGCCCATCCGTTGCTTAGCAGAACTTAGCCAATATCAAGAAACAGGGTTGTTATTTTATTTCCCATAAATAATTTTAATTTGATTCCTGTTTCAATGCTTCAAAACCTGCTACTACATCAAACAATTCTTCATCAATTGAACTTTGCCGCAGGCGATGAAAAGTATTGTTCAGGTCTTCCAGTAAGTCATCAATATTTTTTTCTGCCCGCTGCATCGCATTCAGTCTACTGGCGTTTTCACTCGCCAGCGATTCGGCACAGGCTTTAAATAACGATACAAAAAGATATTCACTGATGAGTGCCAACAATGTTGTTTGCGCAATACCTGCAACCTGTGGTATTTTATTTGAAGACCATTTCGTTTCTATAAATTCCTTTTGCCATGTTTCATCTAAGGGTAGAAGGCTTTGCATTACAGGAATGTAACCGCCACCTTCCTTTGGCTGGTTGTGAAAAATATATAGTGTTTCCACTCCATGCGCTTCCATGCTTTGCTGTGCTTTTATCAAAACATCGCCAACCAAAGATGTAATGGCATTCACCTCATTTGGTACTGCAAAAATTTTAGTTGTATACAACCCTACATCTTTCAGCAGTAACTGAATTCTTTCTCCCACAGCCCATATTTCTTTTTTGCCCGGTAGGGGTTTTAATGACTGTGAAACAAAGTCTGTTAAGGAATCATTGAATCGTCCCACCAGTCCCTGATCAGAGCCGAAGACAATCACGCCGGTTAAACTGTTTGTGGTTTTTGATGGTACGACGTCTTTTTTATTCTTTATTTTTTCTGATTTAAAATATACCGTAAGCCCTAATGATACTGTACGATAATAATCTGCTAAGGCCTCAACTGATTTTTCATACTGACCGATATTAGAAGCTGCCACAGCCTTCATCGTTTTTACCACTGAGTCGATGTCTGATGCATTTTCTATTTTTGTCCTTAAGCTTTCTAATGTATCCATAACATTTTAACTTGAGTCAATATTTCACATTTTTAAACTATTGTTTATGGGAAATAAATCTTCCGTAATAATTTTGAAGATTACTTTCATGCGATTCACTTAACTCCTGGTCAGGCTGATATTCGGGGCTATGTTTTACCTGCTCCTCAGAAGCATTAACAATTACAGTAGATTTTTCCCAGTTTACTTCCTTTATCAATTTTGGCGAGATGATTACTTTTTTACCGGGAAACCAGTTACCGGTATCTACTAGCATAAAGTCAATTTTCCAATTACTGTCATTGATTATGAAATCTTCCACATCACCTATTTCGCCATCGGTGGCTTTAATATGATAACCCTTTACTTTATCTGTACTTCTTAAATTTATATCACCATCTTCTTCTGTATCTTTTTTTGTATCGGCATATATAGAAATTGGATAAGACATCGCCATGCCTAAACTTCCCATACCTCCGCCCCAATAGTAGGTACCCCAAGGATAATGCGAATACAATGCCATCTCATGCTGACGTGAAACTGGCTTATCTGTATCAATTAAAGGGCTGTTTTTTATGTGTTGCATAGTAAGATTAACCTGAAAAATTTTCTGCTCAAATTCAGTTGTAAGAATAGATTCGGGGGAAATCAATACTTTACGACTAAATAACCAGCTTCCTGTTTCAACAATGATATACCTGATGGTCCAGCTTTCATCATCAAAGTAAAATTCTTTTACTTTTCCTATTTCACCATCTATACCTGATATGGCAAAACCAATTAAACTTTAAATTCGACGTTTCATATTGTTTATTTTAAAGTGGGTAATATATTTTTAGCATTCCTAAAACTTAATTCCAGCTTTTATTTTGTTCAGTTGCATTAGGGAACAGCTTTATCTTTTCCTTCATCTTTCTTATCCCGAAAAGGCAGTAAAGCATCTGCAGCCAATTTTAAAATAGCGGCTTTGTCTTCGTCACTCAACTTCTTATCTGACAATAAACGTTTTTGCAAATCATCATTTAATGTGCTGGAGGTTTGCAACAACGCAGCTTCGGCATCCCTCATTTTATCTATAGCAATTGTGTTGAATAAATTACCAGTTAGGGCTATTAATTCTACCAATTGCTGAATAACAGATAAGGGATGAAGTTCATCTTGCTTGAGCCAGTTGCGTATTCGTTTGCCATGTGCAATGGTAGTACTTGTATGCTCATCAAGCCTAGTACCAAACCTTGCATAATTTTCCAATTCTTCAAATTGTGCATATGCCAGTTTTAGGTCACCCGTTACCGATCTAAAAGCCGGCAACTGTGCTTTGCCCCCAACACGTGAAACAGATTTGCCAACATCAACCGCAGGTAAAATACCCAACTCAAATAATTTGGGCGATAAATAAATTTGTCCATCAGTTATTGAAATAAGATTGGTAGGGATATATGCGGAAATATTTTGTGCCTCTGTTTCTATAATAGGCAAAGCCGTTAGTGAACCGCCTTTGAGCTCATCACTTAAATGCGTCGATCTTTCTAATAGTCTTGAATGAATGTAAAATATATCGCCGGGAAAAGCTTCCCTTCCGGGTGGACGACGCAGCAACAAAGACAATTCACGATAGGCCCTTGCATGGTGTGTAAGATCATCATAAACGATCAGTACATCCCGCCCCTGTTCCATAAAATATTCGGCAATACTGGTAGCGGCGTATGGTGCTATATATTTTAACCCGGGAGAATTATTTCCTTCCGTTACAACAACAACAGTATATTCCATTGCTCCTTTTTCTTTGAGTGTTGCTACTACTTTTGCAATGGAAGATGCACGCTGCCCGATGGCGCAATAAATACAAATAACATTCTTATCGTTTTGATTTACGATGCTGTCAATTGCAATGGCTGACTTACCTGTTTGCCTGTCGCCAAGGATTAATTCACGTTGTCCACGGCCTATTGGTATCAATGCATCTATTACTTTCAATCCCGTTTGCATAGGGACTGTAACAGCTTTGCGATCCATTATGGCCGGGGCAGGGCGCTCAATCGGGTAGCGCTGTTTTGTATTTATCGGGCCTTTGCCATCAACAGGGTTACCTAATGGATTGATGACTCTCCCGATCAAATCATCACCAACTGGAACATCCATCACACGGCCTGTTCGCACCACTTCGTCTCCGGCGTTCAGTAAAGATTCTTCACCCAACAGTATGGCACCGATTTCATCTTCATCAATATTATAAGCAATGCCTGATAAACCATTTGGAAATTGTAACAGTTCTTCAAAGCCAACATTGGGCAAACCCGAAATTTTTATAACGCCAGCTGATACACTTGTTACATAACCCACTTCACGTGGATTGAAAGGAAAAATATATTTCTCTTTTGCCTTTATAATCTGGTGAAGGCTTTTTTCAATAATGCTATTTGATTCATCTGTTACCATTTCATTTCTTTTCATGTGCCGTTTCGTGAACGGGCTCCTTCTTTTTTTTCGTTGGGTTGTTAGGTTCCGGTAAATCCTTTACTTCGTCTTTCAATGTGTTCAAAATATTGTTTTGCAGGGAGTCCAGATAAGCTGAAATACTCCACGATAGTTTATATCCATTTTCACTTAATTCAATCCCACTAATTATTTCGGGCACCGTCTTAAATTCAAATTCAGTTTCCTTGCCCAATAATTTATCTACAGCTTTTTTAATTTCCGTTTGTTGTTTTTTTGGTAATTCAAAAGCACTTTGTATCAATACCGGTTTCAAACCTGCGGCAAAAGAATTTTTAAATTCTTTTGCTTCTTCGTCTTTCAATTGCTCCAAACGACTGATAAAAAGTTTTGTCGTTTGTTCTTCCAAATCAACGGAAGCCATGTCTGTTAATGCTTTTCTCGAAATATCAAAAACTTGCTTTTGTATTTTTTGTACCAGGTTCTTTTTTATATTCTCCTGCATATCTGTAAACGCCTTCTGTTGTTTGGCATGTAAAGCATCAGCCTCTTTTTGTGCGATGTCCATCAGCTTATCTTTTTGCACTTTGGTATCAGCAATTGCTTTATCCATCAACGCCTGCTTTTGTGCATCAAACTGTTTATTTTTTTCAGTAAAATCATCCTGTTCCTTTTTGGCTTCCTGTTTTTTATTTTTAGCATCGTCTAACCGTGCTACAATTTTTTTTTCTCTTGCATCAATGGCATCCAAGACTGGCTTATATAAAAACTTCTTTAACAACCACACCAAAATGAGGAAGTTAATGACCTGAGCTATTACTGTGAACCAATTGATTTTCATTTTCTTTATTTTGCAATGATGTGGTTCCAAAAGGGGTTGGCAAATATGAGAATCATAGATACTACAAAACAATAAATGGCGGTAGATTCTATCATTGCCAGACCAACAAATAATGTTCTCGTTATGGTCGATGATGCATCGGGCTGCTGTGCCAATGAGTTTAATGCCGAAGCCACTGCTTTGCCTTCGCTGATAGCCGGAAACATAGTGCCAATGCCTGTTGTAAACCCGGCAGTAATGATTGATACAATGGCGATGGTTGTTGTACTATCCATGATAATGCTTTTTATTTTTTATTAATTAATTTAGGTTGCTTTGAGGTTTTTGACTTTATTGCTCCGGCTATATATACCGTTGCTAAAATGCTGAAAATATAAGCCTGTACCATGCCTGTCAGTAATCCCAATACATTCATAATGACAGGAAATATAAAAGGAGAAATGCTTAACAGAATTGCTACAATCAATCCGCCACTCATCACATTGCCAAAGAGCCTTACAGCCAGAGCCAGTGTTCTGGTTACTTCTCCAATAAGATTAAAAGGCAGCATGATCCATGTTGGTTTTAAATAAGTTTTGAGGTAACCGCCGATACCTTCTTCTCTAATACCAAAAAATGGTACGGCAAGAAATACTGAAATTGCCAATGCCGTTGTAGTAGAAAGCGATGCTGTTGGTGGTTCGTAACCCGGCAGTATGATGAAGAGATTGGAGATGCCGATAAATAAAAACAATGTCCCGATGAAACCAATATATTTTTCTGGGTTGTTTAAACCGACTTCATTAATTTGTTTGTTGATGGTGGTCACAATCATTTCCACCAAGCATTGCCAACGGGAAATATGAATGCCCGTTTTTAATTTTCGGGTAATTAATTTTGCTGCAATAACAAGTAGTAGCATAATTGCCCATGTAGTAACGATGGTAAGATTAATGGTTATAAAACCATTTTGCCAAAAGACAGTTTGATCCGGACTAAGTTTCATAAGTCACCTCCTTTTTTATGGATGACTGTTTTGTTTTTGTAAAATAAATGACTAAGAACCGTGCAATAATAAAACCAGCCAATGCCATCAATAACTTTTGCCAGCTGCCTTCAGCAATAAAATAAAATCCAAGCAACACAAGCGCTATCCTGAAAACAAAACTTACCAAAATAAACAATGCAGGTTTAGTAGAAGTAACTGCCTTTTTTACTGTAAGCCATAAGCCGCCAAAGAATATTATTCCCAAAGCAATACCAACTATAAAATTCAATATCATTATCAGTATTTCATTCATTGTCCGCCTCTTTATCTGTATGCATTTCTTTATCTTCTTTAGCCACCCAATACCATGCAATAACACTGCCTAATATTAATCCTGCAATCAGCAGTGTCAGCGTCCACGAAAAGGTTTGTGGATATCGTTTGTCCAACCAAAGCCCACTTAATGCCCCCAATAATGCAGGCACTACTACCGACCATCCGACCATACCCATCATGCCCAAACCCAACCACACATTATTGTTGGAATGAAGGGCTTTTAGTTTTCTTTTTTCCTTTTCCGCTATCTGTTTCATTTTATTGGCGTTGAAATTTTTGCAGTTGCAGCATAAAACTACTTTCCATTTTTGCCATTATCTCACGGCTATTTTTTTCATTATCATCTAAGTCTATAAATTCTGTTTCAACCTGTTGGTGTAGGTCGCCAAGGTCTGAACCACTTATTGCATTGCGTACGGACACCATAACATTTTCGCCTTCTTTTACCATTACACCTTTGTCAACGGCTACATATTTAATACCCCCTGTTGTTGATTCATACATTAAGATTCCTGGAACCAATGCTGCCACACAATCCAACCGCTGCGGCAAAAAACCATACTCACCAGCGCTTGTTTCTGCAACAATCCTTTTTACATTTTGCACATCTGCAAATACTTTAAAAGGCAGTAAAATTTTCAGGTTCATTAGTTGCGTATCCATATTTTTTTATTTGGGCGTGCTGCACCAGACTTTATACTCACACATTTGCAGGCGCCGTATTTTTAGCAGCGCCGTTTTTATCTGTATTTGTTGCATCCTTTTTCTCTGTTGCTTTTTGTTGTGCTTCGTCAATAGAACCAATCATATAAAAAGCACTTTCCGGTAAATCTTTAAATTCATCTGCCAATATTCTTTCGCAGCCACTCAATGCATCTTCCAGACTTACTTCTTTTCCTTTGATGCCACTAAACTGCTCGGTAGCAAAAAATGGTTGTGTAAAAAATCTTTCCAATCGCCTTGAACGGTTTACTACGTTGCGGTCTGTTGTTGACAATTGCTCCAAACCGAGCATGGCAATAATATCTTTCAACTCTTTGTATTGAGCAAGTGTCTCTCTTATTTTTTGTGCCAAATTGTAATGCCTTTCGCCAATGATGCCGGGTGTACACATTTTTGAATTGGACTGCAATAAATCAATCGCCGGATACAATCCTTCACCGGCTTTTTTACGGGACAAAGTGATGGATGCAGAGAGATGTGAAAAAGTATGAACTGCTGCAGGGTCAGTTAAATCATCGGCTGGAACATACACTGCTTGTATTGATGTTATGGCTCCCGAATCGGTGTTGGCGATGCGTTCTTCCAGCTTCGATAATTCGGTACCCAAAGTGGGTTGATAACCCAACCTAGAAGGCATCTGCCCCATCAATCCGCTAACCTCCATACCGGCCTGTATGAAACGAAAAATATTATCAATCAGCAAAAGCACATCCCGGTGTTCATCGTCCCTAAAATATTCTGCCATTGTTAATGCAGCGTGGCCTACACGAAACCGTGCTCCCGGTGGTTCGTTCATTTGACCGAATACCATTACCATATCTTTCAGCAAGCCTGCATCTTTCATTTCCTGATACAGTTCCTGTCCCTCACGACAACGTTCACCTATCCCGCAGAACATACTCACACCTTTGTTGTGGCCCACCATATTGTGGATCATCTCTGTAAGTAAAATCGTTTTTCCAACACCCGCACCGCCAAACAAACCTGCCTTACCACCCCGTTCTAATGGCATCAAAACATCGATAGCTTTAATGCCTGTAATAAATACTTCTGATTTTGTAGAACGTTTTGTAAGTGGTGGTGGTGCCTGGTGAATATTGCGTTGCTGCATTTCTTTTAAAGGCCCTCCCTTATCTATTGTATTGCCAAACACATCAAACATGCGCCCCAATATATTTTTACCAATGGGTACTGTCAATTCTTTACCGGCTGTTTTTACCTGCATGCCTCTTGCCAACCCTTGCGTTGGGTTTAACGAAATACCACGTACACGTTTATAATCCAGTTGGGTTAATACTTCAATGGACACGCTTTTATTGTTGCCGGTGTGCAATACCGTATAGACAGCCGGCAAATCATTTTCAAACTCCACATCTACCACACTTCCTCTAACAGAAATTATTTTTCCATAGCTGTTGTTTGTTTTTGTATCTGCAGAATTTGTTTTCATTTTTTTAGCTGCTACTGTATCATTAAAAAAGTTTCTTTTTAATGTTTTCTTCTGTTGGCAAGTAAACCAATTTATTATCGCCGTTCAATATTTCTTTGTCCTTATTATAATATTCTACTTGATTAAGTAAATGTGTTATAGTAGCTATACGGGCTGCCTTTTTATCGTTTGCATTCACAACAAACCAAGGCGACTTTTCATAATTTGTTTTTAGTAACATTTTATTTCGTGCATCAGAATAGTCTTGCCAGTGTCGTTGTGCTTGCTTATCAATAGGGCTTATTTTCCATTGCTTCAACGGGTTTTCTCTGCGATCTTCGAGTCTTTCCTGTTGTTCTTTTTTATCAATATCCAGATAATATTTTAAAACAATAAAACCGGCGTTTACCAGCATTTCTTCAAACAATTCTACTTGTTTAAAAAATATTTTATATTCCTTTACCGTGCAAAATCCCATTACTTTTTCTACACCTGCACGGTTATACCAGCTTCGGTTAAAAATTACAAATTCGCCCGATGCGGGCAGATGCGTGGTATAGCGTTGAAAATACCATTCCAATGATTGCCTGTCAGATGGTTTGCCCAACGCAACTATTCTCGTTTCCCGTGGGCTAAGATGTTTGGTAATACTTTTAATAGTTCCGTCTTTTCCGGCCGCATCCCTGCCTTCCAATATTATCAGTAGCTTGAGGTTGGATGATATGATTTCCTTTTGCAGTTTTACAAGTTCAACATATAGCTCATGCAATTTTCTTTTCTTGTTTTTCATTTAACCTGTTTAGTTCGTCTATAACTCAAAAATATTTTGTGGAAATACAAAACTGTTTTCATTAAAAGGTGCGCATTCTTTTATGTATTCTTTAGAAACATCCAGTAAAACTTTAAAATTTGCCCACTCAATTTCTTTTACATGTCTCACAGGTATAATTACTTTGTGTCCGCCAATCCAGTTATGCGTATCAATCAACAGGTCAGTGATCTTCCATGTTTTAATATCTAAAATAAAATCTTTTACATGGCCAATATCGCCATCGGTTGCATGAATGTGGTAACCAGAAACCCTTTGGGAGCTACGTAAATGTGGGTCTTCATTAGCATGACTATCAACTGCGTCGTTTTCTTTAATTATTTCTTCCTCTACACCAGGGGGAAGATTCATTACGGCTGCCGAGCTTCCTGCATAAAAGGCATTACCACCATAACGTTCCCAGGCATAATGCCCATACATTTCAATTTCCTGCCGGTGAGATATGGGCTGATCGGTATCAATATCAGGACTGTTTTTTATTTGTTCTTTAGTAAGGTTAACAGGAAAGTTTTTATTTAACCAATCTGGCACCAACAATGCCTGTGGGGCAATGAGCACTTTTTTATTGGAGAACCAATTGCCGGTTTCAACAATGAGGTAACGGATATCCCAGGTTTCGTCGTCAAAATAAAATTCTTTTACTTCACCGATTTCGCCATCGGTTGCGGCCATTTTAAAACCGAGTAAATTGTGGATAGTGTGTTGCATATTTTTTCTTTTGAAAATAATTTGTGTAAAAGCATACGGTTAAAATTCATAAACATATCGCATAAAAATATTAGCAGTCATTATACAAAATGCCAATAATCATCTACTAAATGAAAATTTGTTTCAGGCCAATGCCAATGATTAAAGCCAGGCGCATTTGACAGCGTTTCTTTTGGTTGCATAAATATGAATATTTTTTTTTCGGGATCAATGCGAAGCAGGTTAGCCGGAATGGCGAAGTACTTTCTCGCAATACCAAGGAACCCGCCAAACTCTATAATATAATATTCAATTTTGCCATTCGCCACATCAATCATAATATCTTTTATATCGCCCATGTGTGCATCTTTTTCATCGTGAACTTTATCCCCGATAATAGAAGTAGCTGTTAAAAAGGGTATGGGCTTGTTTAGTTGCTCGCTTGGGTGCATGTCTTTAGTAAAATTATCTTTTGGCAGTATGTCCATTTTTTTATTTTTTAGGTTATGAAATAATCTTTTCAGTTCATTAATGCACTTTGCACATGAACATTTTCTCAATACAATCAGTGATTACGGAAATTCAGGGAAGTATAACAGCTAAGATCAACAGTTATACAATTTTTATTCAAATAACTTGCCGATGTCACTCAAGGGTTAAAGTCGTAACATAATAAGTGGAATAAACACATTCCTAATGGTCTAAAATGGTGAATTTTTTATATCAAAAATATTACACAATTCTCCCAGTTACTTATATTAATAATACTTTTTTTGAGTCAGAATTTTAGCTCTTATTATAGTTTAAAAAAGTCTAAAATTTAAATTTATTCACAACTACTTTTGCATTAGGGATCGAGTTCTTGCGCTACAGTATCAATTGCTTTGTGCCTATCTTTTTGTTCCTAAAGCATCATCAACAATAATTTGTGCTTCTTCAATAATTTGTTTCAAATGATCGTCTCCTAAAAAGCTTTCGGCATAGATCTTATAAATGGCTTCTGTTCCTGATGGGCGAGCCGCAAACCAGCCATCGGCTGTTGTAACTTTTAAGCCGCCAATTAGCGTATGGTTCGCCGGGGCATAAGTAAGTATGGTTTCTATTTTTTCCCCAGCGAGGTTCTTATGTTTGATTTGCGTTGAGGATAACTTATTCAGTTTTTCTTTTTGTTCGGGCGTTGCCTTCGCTTCTACACGTTCGTAAAAGGGTTTGCCAAACTCTTCTGTCAGTTGCTGGTATATCTCACCCGGATCTTTCCCGGTTCTTGCGGTGATTTCTGCCGAAAGCAGGGCCGGAACAAATCCGTCTTTGTCCGTTGTCCACACGGTACCATCCAGTCTTGAAAAAGAAGCGCCTGCACTTTCTTCTCCGCCAAAGCAAAGTGATGAATCAAATAGGCCTTCAACAAACCATTTGAAGCCCACAGGCACATCATAAATTTTTCGCCCAAATTTGGTTGCAATGCGATCAATAAGCTGAGTGGTAACGACCGTTTTACCAATTGCCGAATTTTTACCCCACAACGGGCGATGCTGTAACAAATAAAAAACAGCAACTGATAAATAATGATTGGGGTTTAAGAGGCCTGCCGTTTTTGTAACAATTCCATGCCTGTCGTGATCGGTATCGCAGGCAAAAGAAATATCGAAATCATCCTTCATCCCAATCAGTCGCTGCATGGCATAAGTAGAAGAAGGATCCATCCGAATTTGCCCATCCCAATCCACAGTCATGAAACTGAAAGTTGGATCAACTATTTTATTTACTACTGTTAAATCCAGGTGATATTTTTCTGCAATTGGCTCCCAATAATGAACTCCGGCTCCTCCTAGCGGATCAACCCCCATCTTTATTTTTGTGCTGCGGATGAGTTCCATATCAATAATATTCCCCAGGTCATTAACATAACTATTTAAAAAATCACAGCGATGGGTTGTTGACGCATGGAGCGCTTTGTTCAAGGAAACTCTTTTAACCTGTCTAAGACCATCCTGCATTAACTCGTTTGCCTTTGCTCCAATCCAATTGGTAACTTCATTGCCTGCAGGGCCTGCATTAGGAGGATTGTATTTAAAGCCCCCTGAATCCGGTGGATTGTGGGAAGGAGTGATCACAATCCCATCGGCCAAACCTGATTTGCGTCCTGCATTGTATTTTAATATTGCATGCGAAATAACAGGGGTAGGTGTGTATTCATGATTGTTGGCGATCATTACTACTATACCGTTGGCGCAAAGTACTTCCATCGTGGTAGCAAAAGCCGGTGCCGAAAGAGCATGTGTATCAAACCCAAGATATAAAGGCCCCTCAATTTTTTGTTCCTTTCTATAAAAGCAAATTGCTTGTGTGATAGCAAGGATATGGTTTTCATTAAACGCATTCGTAAATGAGGAACCTCGATGACCGGAAGTACCAAATATAACACGTTCATCAGCAATTGCAGGATCTGGTATCCCCGTGTAATATGCTGTTACAAGTTCAGGAATGTTTGTCAGGATTCCTTGCGCTGCCGGTTTTCCCGCAAGAGGGTTTATACCCATTTCGAATTTTATTTTTGAATACTCTTAGGTGCTGCGAATTTTGTAAGACTACAAACTACTTAGCTCCAAAGCATATGCCATAATATTTTGGTAAGTTCTTCATTATTATAAGTTAGAGTGTTACACAATTGCTTCTAAAAGTTATATAATTCACAGGTTCGCTAACCATAAAACGTAGTTGGTATTATCTCTAATTTTTTTTTGGCTCTTCCAAAAACTAAATTGCATTTTGTAGATAATCTGAAAATTTAAGTCCCTTAGTCACCTCAAGATCGCTTTTAACAGCCCCAATATAAAGAAATATGAATCCTTTACCTCTATTGCGTTTCATTGAAATCTTACTGGGGTCTATTTTTAAAGGTCAAGTGGGGCTATAAGTGCAAAATTTCAAGTCTATAAAATTTAACAGTAATGACATTTCTGGAGCTATGTCTGATTTTAATAAGGTAGCAGAAAATTATCAAAATTTTTCAGATGCCTAGTACAATATAGGAATTGAAATTTACTCTACTAGAATATCGAGGTGCAATTAATCCTTTGTAAAAGGAATTAAAGTTGATCCTAGCAATACCAAAACTTATAATAACAGCGCAATTGCAAAAGAATCTTTACAAGATTACAAAGGAGCGATAGATGACTGTAATATGATTATGACAATTAGACTTACATTTTCAGAACCTTATTATAAAAGAGGATTTACTAAACTTAACATCAAAGATTAGTGTAACAGTTTATTACTAAAAAAGAAATATTACAACAATATTTGGTGCTTTAGGAATTACTATTTTTAAAAAATGTAAATGACTTTGTTTTTGGTACAAACAGTTATGTTGCCTAAATCCTAATTACTTCGTTTAAGAAAATTACTGTCACTTTTGATTTTATCCAACCACCCTTCGGTGCTTACCAAAGTTTTATTTTTTTAAAAGATTATGGATTTCAGATGATATATTCAGCTGTAAATCAATAAATCTTTTTTAATTAATAACCTTAAATATAGGATTATACCAAGCGGTTTCATAAGCGATATATTGAATTCAGTTACTTTCTAAAACTTTTCAATCTTTCCCAAATCCCATTAGGAATTTCCTGACGGCTTTCTAACTGCTCCCCAATATCTCCTCAAATTCTTTAAGACACAATATAAAAAAATGTTTTATGCTGTCTTGTCTGTGCTCAGAAATACAAGACAATAGCTACCCATACCTGCAATGTTTTGCATAATTCTACACAAAATGTGACAAACTTATCCAAACTGGAAAGTGAGTTTTGAGCTGTTATGTGTTTGCTGAAATTTAAAACTAACGATTATGAAAACAATTAAAGTCAAAGAATTTATAGTTCCAGTTGCCGCCATTACAGATAGACCACCACTTTTAATTCAGGTTTTTAAGTAGTTTTTATGGCCTGGAATTTATATTCCGGGTGTAAAAAAGATCTTAATAGGTATACCAGTAGAGAACTGCAGAAAATCAGACACACTTTTAAAATTAATACAGAACCCGGCAGGCGAATGTTTTCTGATTGGAATAAGGGTCAAGAATGTCATTTCCCAGACGTAGCCCCATTAGTAGCGTCACGATCTGAAAATAAAAAGCCTGAAACATAATACTAATATACGTTACAGGCTTTATGTAAGTGGTGCGAGCCGCACTTGAAATATCTTTTTTCATCTTCATAAAATATGAAAGTTAAGTATAATTTCTATGTAATATACATGTAATCAATACCTAACTTTACTATAGAAAACAAGACTAATAAAATCGTAGTGTCACGAGAGTTTTGTTTTAGTGACACTACGTTATCTTTAATCAAAAAATATATGCCCGTCAGCCAGAAATTCATTACAGGCTTAAACCGTTAGATAAAAATGGTCAGCAATTAATTTATCTGGATTTTATTTGTGGTAAAAAACGCATTCGCTATTCATTTGGTCAGTTTATCGGCCCTAAAGATTGGGATTATAAAAAGGAGAGTGTAATTAAAAAAGGTACAACTACAAAACGATGGTAAATTCAACTTAACGATTTGCTATCCAGCCTAAAAGCAATTTGTGAAAAAGCAATTATTGGTATTCCTCCTGCTCCCTTGGTATTAACCAAGATGCTAGATGATTATATTAATCAGAATCATAATGATGCATCAGTTGATGAAAATAAACCAACACTATTCAAACTCATAAACAGATTTATTGATGGTGAAATAAAGAATCGTGGCAAAGAGAAAAGCATTAATACGATTAAAACATACATTACTTGCAAAAACCATTTGGAAGAATTTCAAATCGCAGAAAATATTAAACTAGATTTTGAAGATATAACACTTGATTTCTATTACAAGTATGTATCATTTCTCAAATCAAAAAATATAATGGTTAATGCTATTGGTAAAGATATTTCAATTATTAAAGTTTTTATGGGTGAAGCAATCGACCTGCAATACATAACAAACATGCAGTTCAAACATAAAAAGTTTTGTGTGACAAGGGAAGATGCAGAAAACATATTTTTAAATGAAACAGAACTACATCAATTATATGATTGCAAAATGCCATCAATAATTATGGAAGAGCAAAGAGACCTTTTTATTATTGGAGCATGGACTGGTTTAAGACTTTCCGATTATAAAAATATCAAATTGGAAAATATGGTAAAGATTGATGGAGATCTGTTTATAAAAATGATAACAAAAAAAACTAAAGGCTTGGTAATAATACCATGCAATCCTGTTGTAATAAATATTTTAAAAAAATATGAGGTTAATAGAAATAAAGTACCAAATTCCGTCAGCGATCAATATTTTAACAGGCTACTTAAAGATGCCTGCCAAATTGCGGGGTTAACAGAAAAAGGAAGGTTATCAAAAACACCGGAGCTTGCGTTATACCAATGTGTATCAAGTCATACCGCAAGAAGGTCATTTGCTACAAACATGTATCTTCAATCATTTCCTACCATTGATTTAATGAAGATTACTGGCCATTCAAGCGAAAAAACATTCTTAAAATATATTAAGATGAGTAAGCTTGATTCAGCTAAGCGCTTAAACGAGCATATCAAAAAAATTTGGAGTGAAAAAATGTTAAGGATAGCATAGCAATTTTTTAGTTAAATATTTTCTCGCATAAAGAAAGTTTTCCAAATAAGGAGTAAACTTACCCCTTATTAAACATTTCTCTTCGTTCAAAAAGTTTTACTGAAGTTATTAAATTTGAAAGCATCTGTACTTTAATATCAATCAAATTTTCCCTATACTTATCATTTGCCTGTCGATTGAATAGTTGATGAACAGCATTGATGTTTGTGTTGCCAATAAGCCTTATGCCTTGATAAGGGTGCTTCCTGCGTTTTGTCCAAATAATTATTCTATAATAGGGCATTGAACAAACGTACTAAATAATTTAGTAAGCTGTTGCAATATCTTTTTTCATTCCTTTCTTATAAAGTAGGAATTATGTTAGTGATCAATTTATAATGTATTATTAAACAATTTCCAAATGATTAGTAATATATAATCTAGGATAAGTTAATACTAAGTTTACGCTTAAATGTAAAAGCCCGTCCTAATTATAAAATGTTCTTACAACCATGGTCATAATTAAATCAATAACTTCATTATGATAATAAATTGGTTCTCATAATATTTTAATGCTTTAAAATTAAAAAGCTGTGAGGTTGCAAACTTTTCTTACTGTTAAAGTTTACGGTTCCTCTGCTTATAACATCCCCAAGATGTTTTTACCAGACCGGCGGGCAATGGAAATTTAATATGCTGTCTCTTCGGTTTTCAATAAATAAAACTTTTTCTCCTGCTAATTATTTTATAAAAGCACAAATATTTTAAGTGTTGTAGGTTGTCAGCAAGCCCCTTCTTATGGCTGCAATAGTATTTGAAAAAGTAATTACCTTTTTATATTTTGCACTCATATCTGGTTTTATAGTTCCGTAAATTTTTTTAGAAATAAAAGGGAAGTTTACTTCGATGGGCGTTGCAACCTCTTGTTCGTTATAAATCATTGCTATTTTTTTCATGTAAGCAACTGTTATAAATGCAGCGATAATCCTTTTTTACATCCAAATAAACCGAGGGCATTACCATCGCTTCCATTTACTGTAGTCTTAGTAAAGCTCAAATCTAAAAACATCGCTTTTCTTGAGTTTATAAATCAGGACGGATAAGGTTGAAAGGGTCTTGTTTCTTCACAAAAAATTATTTTGCATTGATTTCATTACCCAAATAAATTATTTGTATTTTTTTATTTTCACAGGAATTTAATATATCTAAAAAAGAATTTTTTGTAGAGATATTTTTTGCTAGTAATTCTGTTGAATTTAAAATAATGATTTTTATTTTTTCTTCGTGTATCCAATCCAGGTCAGAAAGTACTTCTTCCAATGCATCGAGATTGTTACCAAAATAATTTGGCAAGGAAAGTTGTTGTTTCAAAGTACTGTAGCACTTTTCAGTAGAATCGCAAAGATTGCCATCTATAAAAACATAACGCATATTATTTTCGGCAAAATAAGAGGAAGTACATTGTTTGGAATCGTTCATGTTTATCTAATTTCTTTAAAGGATTGATAATGATCATCAGTGTACCAGGCTCTGCCATCACTCCCGGTGAGTATGCGTTCAGTTCCACGGTTTTGTCCCTGTATTTTCGGATTCACATCCCATTCCTGGTAGGTAATTGGATTTCCTTTACTATCCATCTGGGGTACTATATTTTCCCTGTTGGTAAACACCCTGCCACCCACATAGCGATTCATAGCCTTATGATTAGCACGGATATATTTTAGTACCTCGTAAACTTTTTGAGGAATACCCGCATTATTATTATCCTGTGAATTATTTATTCCTGTATTGTCTTTCTGAGAATGGGAGCTAGTTGCGGGAGAAGTAGATGTGACATTTGTACCTGGCGCTTGTTGGTTTGCAAAAAATTGTTTGCCGATCAGCAGCCCGATGATCAAACCAATTATAATTCCTAAAATTAGCTGGGTGTAGTTTCTTTGCATTTTCAAAGGTAATATTACTGGCAAATAAGTTGAGAAAATAAAAAACTAAGGTGCGCATAGATCTAAATAGCAATATGAATTAATATTTATTTACTGCAAATTATGCTATTGATGTTTGCAAGCCCATAGCTCGAGAGTGAAGGGCTATTTAATATTGTGATGTGTTGTGATTTGTTAATGTAATTAATTCAATTGTAAATTTTTATTTTATTAATTCTTAGAAATAAGGGTTTCTGCTCCTGTACTGCTATTTACCTTTAATGATGGTTGGTGTCATGACAGATTTGCAAATCTATACAAGCTATTCGATCGGTTCTTTTGCTGCTTTTTTAAAAAGGCATTTTTAATTATCCATTTTATAATTACTCTGCCCAAGCTTTATCGCCAGCGTTATAAGCGATCGCTCCATCATATTTACCTGGCACAGGTACATGACGCCTTGCTTTTGTCATACCTATTTCTGAGGTAAAGTACCCTAGTAACGTAAGTTGCTTAATCATTGTATAAGGATGCATTCCGGTAGGAACAAATTCTTTTCTTTGAGCCCAGGTAGCTATGTCATTTTCCTTGTTGAAACTACTTTCCCTAATTTTATCATCCTCTGATATTTTCTTGTCATAAGGCTTTGCTTCTTTCTCCTGGGTTATTATAAAATCGTGCCTCTCCGTTGAGTTCAGGCCTTCAAAATTCTTTTTGTACTTAGCCATGCATTTCGTATCGAAGCTGGCAAGACCATCGGTAAATATTTTTTGATTTGCTGGCAGATAACAGTCTGTTATCATAACATTCATAAATTCTCCCACTTTTGCAGCCTTTGCGCCGGGACTATCTGCAGTGGTTGGGATTATTGTTTCGGCTATCTCGTTAAGTAAGGCTACCTGCGCAGCGGTCAATATTTTTGACAGACCAGTAGAAGTATTAGTATTTATCGGATTAGTATCTACAAAGGGTTGTTTGGTTTTACAACCAGATAAAAATAATTCTCCACCTATTACTACCGACCCGGTAATTACTGCAATCGTTTTTAAAAGTTCTCTCCTGTTCATAAATTATATTTTTAAATTACGATGAATATTTTTTAAAGATTTCCTTTCTTCAATTCTTCTACCGCAAATGCTGCTGCCCTCGCCGTGAGTGCCATATAGGTAAGCGAAGGATTTACACAACTAGCACTAGTCATACAAGCTCCATCAGTCACAAATACATTAAGTGCATCCCATACCTGATTATTTCCATTCAAAACAGATGTTTTGGGATCTCTTCCCATTCGAGCTGTTCCCATTTCGTGAATGCCCATCCCAGGTGCATAACCAGCGTCATACATCTTCACATCCTTAACACCTGCTGCAGTAAGCATTTCCGCGGCGTCATTCATCATATCCTTACGCATTCTTTTTTCATTCTCTTTTATCTCTACATCAAAATCCAGCACGGGCAATCCCCATTTATCCTTTACATTTTTATTAAGCGTGATTTTATTTTCGTGGTAAGGGAGCATTTCTCCAAATGCTGTCATATTAATGTACCAATCGTTTGAAGGACTTGATAATGCCTTTTTTAAATCTTCGCCAATTGTAAATTCTGCTACCTTTTGACCCGTTCCCCTACCTGCACCTCCCTGGTAACCGAAGCCACGCAAATAATCTCTCTTGTCATCATAAACATTTCTATATCTAGGAATGTAAATCCCGGTTGGTCTTCTTCCATACTCGTACTTGTCAGAAAAACCTGTTACAGTGCCGCCAGCGCCCAGTCTAAAATGATGATCCATCACATTATGACCAAGCTCACCACTACTACTACCAAGTCCTCCTTCCCATACATCGGTGGCACTATTCATTAGGATCCAACTACTGTTTAAAGTAGATGCGCATACAAATACAATCTTACTTTTATATTCTATTGTTTTATTTGTGATAGTATCCAGCACTTCTACCCCTGTAGCCTTTTTTGTATTTTTATCGTACAGTACTTTTAGTACGATTTTATTTGTTTCTAAAGTGAGGTTGCCCGTCTTCATCGCTGCTGGAAGTGTAGCTGATTGCGTGCTAAAATAGGCGCCATAAGGACAGCCTCTCCAACACCGATTTCTGTACTGGCAATTGGTACGATTCTGCTCTGGCTTAGGTTCCGTAATATTGGCGCTTCTACCAATAATCATTTTTCTATCGTTCTTATAATGCGATTCTATTTTTTGTTTTACTTCTTTCTCTGCACAGTTTAACTCCATCGCTGGCAGAAATTCACTATCGGGTAATACTTCTAACCCTTCCTTGCTACCTTGTATGCCTGCAAATTTTTCTACATAACTGTACCAAGGCGCTATCTCATCATATCTAATAGGCCAATCTACCGCAATACCTTCTTTTGCATTTGCTTCAAAATCCCATTTGTTCCACCGATAACTTTGTCTGCCCCACATCAAAGATCGTCCACCCACGTGATAACCTCTGTACCAATCGAAACGTTTGGTTTCTGTGTATGGATTTTGTTTATCATTTTCCCACATACCATAAGTCTGCTCATTGAGCGGATAGTCTCTTTTCAAAACATCGTGCTCACTTATCATTTGTTGGGTGCGTTGGTCTCTATGTTCAAACTCCCACTTTTCCTTATTTGCATTTACATAGCCTTTCACGTGTTCTATATCTTTTCCTCTCTCCAGCATTAAAGTTTTTAGTCCTCTCTCTGCAAGTTCTTTAGCTGCCCACCCTCCGGCAATTCCGGAACCTATTACAATGGCATCATATTTTTCTGGCATATGCGATTTTTTTATTTTGAAGTAAATATTTTTTTAAACGTCACAAATTTTAATTGCTTTTTTTATTGCTACGATTTTATCAGTATTTGTTTTTCCGGTAGGAATAAATTCCTGTGCTACATAACCTTTATAACCAGTAGCCAGTATTGCTTTTACAATTGCCGGATAATATAGTTCTTGAGATTCATTTATCTCGTTTCTTCCTGGTACGCCTGCAGTATGATAATGGCCAAAGTATTGATGGTTGTTTTGAATAGTTCTGATTACGTCGCCTTCATTAATTTGCATATGATAAATATCGTACAATAATTTAAAATTTGGTGAGTCCAGTTGCTGACATAATTTAATGCCCCAGTCAGACTTATCTGCCATATAATCTTTGTGATCTACTTTGCTATTAAAAAGCTCCATATGTATCGTGACGCCTTTCTTTTCGGCCAACAACATAATTTTTTTCAAACCCGCCACCGTATTCTTAATGCCAACATCATCAGCCATTCCATTTCTATTTCCACTAAAACAAATCAAATTTTTGTATCCTGCTTTCGCTACGAGGTTGATGTGAGTCTCATAATTTTGTGCCAGAGTAGTATGGTATTGAGGGTCATTCCATCCTTTGGTAAGACTAATTTCTGCACCATTACACATAGAAGAATCGATTCCAAATTTTTTCAAAGTATCCCAATCCTTCGGCCCTACAAGATCAATTGCAGAAAAACCAATTTTTTTTACTTCTTTGCAAAGTTCCTCAAGGGACAGAAAGCTATACGTCCACCTACACACGGAGTGATTGATATTTCCTTTTAGCGCCGATGATAGAAAATATTGCATAGAATGACCATCTACTTTACCAAGCACCAGACCAGAGCCACCCAGCACAATCGCTTTTATTAAATTTCTTCTGATCATGTTGTCACAAGTTTTACTTTTTCATCTCTGAAAAATACCAGGAATAACAATGCTACCCCTGCAGCAAACAATGCTGGAAATAGCCATATTGCCTGCCAATTATGATTGACTACTTTACCTGCGGAGTTTACAATACTGTGAGCGTCAGCATATTTTCCTGCAGCCCAAAATCCAATATACATGCCCACCCCATAAGTGGCTAAGGTAATGAGCCCTTGTGCAGATGAACGTACTTGATCACTTGCTTTTTGATCCGTGTAAATCTGACCGGTAACAAAGAAAAAATCATAACAAATTCCATGTAATATAATTCCAAAATAAATCATCCATATCTGCGAGCCCATATCACCATAAGCAAACAAAATATATCGTAATACCCATGCAAACATGCCGATGAGTAACATTTGTTTTACACCAAAGCGCTTAAAAAAGAAAGGCATTAAAAATAGAAATAAAGTTTCGCTCATTTGGCCTAAGGTCATCTTTGCCGCAGCCCCAGACATACCTGTTTCATTCAAAAACTGATTGGCACTTCCATAGTAAAAGGCCAACGGAATACATATAAGTACGGATGCAATAAAAAACATTAAATAGTTTTTATCCTTTAATACATTGAGCGCATCAAGGCCCATAATCTGAGCTATTGAAATTTGCTTACCGGCTTTTGGAGGAGGCGTATTGGGAAGGAAGAAACAAAATATTCCAAAAAATACAGAAATTATAGAAGCTACTAAAAATGTTACGCTAAGGGTTGAGGCGCCTGTCTTTAAAGCCTCTTTAGCAGAAATAGTTGCATTTTCTACTGTACCATTTTTTACTAATTCTACAGCCGGCTCCCAAGCCATATATCCAATAAGTAATCCAGCTACTATCCAGCCTATAGTACCAAAAACCCTGATACCGCCAAATTCTTTCTCTGCATCGCTTACTTGGTTTAGAGAGATTGAGTTTACTAATGCTAATGTGGGCATATAAATAATCATGTACAATAACAACAGACTGTAAAAAGAACTAAATGATTGCTGTGCAGAAATAAAATACATAACTACTGCTCCCATAAGATGCAGTGCCCCTAATATTTTCTGAGCAGAGACAAATCTATCTGCAATAATTCCCACAATGAATGGTGCAATGATAGCTCCTAAACATTGGGTGCCATAAGCAAGACCAGTCTGACCGCCATCTGCACCTATGTTACCCATTGTAAGATAAGTACCCATCGTAACAAACCAGATACCCCAAATAAAAAAATTAATAAACATCATTGCAGACAGACGTAACCTGATAGATAATTTCATTAGCAAGTTTTAGTTTAAAATGTAATTTTAATTATGGCAATCATTTAGGAGTATTCAAACTTTAAGCAATGAGATTACATATCGAATTCAATTTAGTACATTCAAATTATTTATCAAATAAAAAAATATTTCTTGCCGCAAACGTTTTATTAACTTGAAGCCAAGAGTTGCTACTAAAAAATAAAATGATTTTTTAAAAAGTTATATATTTCTATTTTAAAAAAGACGGCATGGATAGAAAAATAAATATGGGGATGATAGGAGGAGGCATCGGTTCTTTTATTGGTGGGATACATAGGATGGCTGCTAACCTAGATGGTCATATCAATCTTGTGTGTGGAGCCTTTAGTAGCGATGCTGACAAATGTGTTGCAACAGGGCAACAACTTTATTTACCCAAAGAAAATTGTTATGCTAACTATGAGCAAATGATCATAGAAGAAAAAGCAAAGCCTGCAAGCACTCGGATGGATTTTGTAAGCATCGTTACGCCAAATCATTTACATTTTGCGCCGGCAAAAATGGCAATGGAGCAAGGATTTCATGTGTTGCTAGACAAGCCAATGACAATGACTCTTGCGGAAGCCAAAGAATTGAAAGATATCGCAAAGTCAACTGGTAAGCGCCTTTGTCTTACTCATACTTACACCGGCTATCCTATGATAAAAGAAGCTAAGTTTCAAATTGCAAATGCATCAATTGGCTCTATAAGAAAAGTATTTGTAAAATATCCTCAAGGTTGGCTCAGCAGTAAAATAGAAGACATTGATCATAAGCAAGCTGTTTGGCGCACTGATCCAAAACGCAGTGGTATTGCAGGTTGTATGGGAGATATCGGTACCCACGCTTTCAACTTGATAGAGTACGTTACAGGGTTAACAGTATCTGCTCTTTGTGCTACTGTAAATACAGTTGTAGAAGGACGCCGATTAGATGATGATGGAAGCGTCCTGCTTCAATTTAATAATGGTGCTACAGGTGTACTTACCGCAACACAAGTCGCCACCGGAGAGGAAAATAATTTGACCATTCAGGTTTATGGCGAACTTGGTGGTTTGGAGTGGCAACACCAGGATGCAAATAGTTTATTATTAAAATGGTCAGATAGACCGATGCAAGTATATAGAGCCGGATCAGATTATCTGAGTGACATGGCAAAGCATAACTGCAGAACGCCAGCAGGACATCCAGAAGGTTTTATAGAAGCATTTGCCAATATCTATAGAAATTTTGCGATGACACTTTTAGCAGAAACTGCAGGAGTGATTCCTAATGATAAAATTTTAGATTTTCCTGGAGTGGAAGATGGAGTACGGGGAATGGCATTTATAGAAAATGTTATTGCGGCAGGGAGTAGCAAAGACAAGTGGTTGAATTTTGTTGTTTAATTTCATAAAAAAAATAAATGAGAACTATTAAAGGTCCAGGTATATTTCTTGCACAATTTATGTCAGCAAAAAAACCATTTAATAATCTTGAAGATATTTGCAAATGGGCAGCCGGCTTAGGTTATGTTGCTATACAAATACCTACCTGGGAAAAATCTTTAATAGATCTTGCACTTGCCGCAGAAAGTAAAACCTATTGTGATGAACTTAAAGGCAAGGTGAGTGCGTTTAGTTTAGAAATTTCAGAACTAAGTACACATTTACAAGGACAGTTAGTAGCAGTGAACCCTGCCTATAATGAGATGTTCAATGCATTTGCACCACAAGAATTACACAACAATCCAAAGGCAAGAACAGAATGGGCGGTGCAACAAGTTTGCTTCGCCGCTAAAGCATCACAACATTTAGGAATTAAAGCGCATGCTACATTTAGTGGTGCACTTTTGTGGCATACTTTGCATCCCTGGCCACAACGACCGGCAGGTTTGGTAGATGATGGCTTTTCAGAACTTGGAAAAAGATGGTTGCCAATATTAAATTATTTTGATGAATGTGGTGTCGATGTCTGCTACGAAATACATCCCGGAGAAGATCTTTTTGATGGTATTACCTATGAAATGTTTTTGGATAAAGTAAACCAACATCCACGAGCTTGCATATTATACGACCCATCTCATTTTGTGTTGCAACAACTGGACTATGTAGCCTTTTTAGACATTTACCATGAAAAGATAAAAGCTTTTCACGTAAAAGATGCAGAGTTTAATGCCACAGGCAAGCAGGGCACATTTGGTGGTTATCAAGACTGGCTTCACAGAGCCGGTAGATATAGAAGTCCCGGAGATGGTCAGGTTAATTTTAAAAAAATATTTACTAAACTTGCAGAATATGATTACACGGGATGGGCAATTATGGAATGGGAATGTTGCTTAAAGCATCCCGAAGATGGCGCTAAAGAAGGTGCAGCATTTATTAAAGATCATATTATTAGAGTTACAGACAGAGCCTTTGATGATTTTGCAGGCGCAAAAACAGACAAAGATTTTAACAGAAGAATTTTGGGTATTTATTAATTATAAAACTTTTACGGATGAGAAAGAGTACAATTTTAATAGCCTTTAGCATGGCCTTATTTGCTTCGTGCGGTGGCGCAAAAACCAACAAAAATGCAGCAGAACCTGTTGCCACTTTAATAAACAATCCGACTTATGACGAAGGATTGGAACTGGCAGTCAAATCTGACTGTTTTACCTGCCATAAAATTGCTGAAGCTTCCATTGGCCCGGCTTACGAAGCAATTGCTGCAAAATATGCAGACAATCCAGAAAATATTTCTCTATTAGCAGCCAAGGTTATAAATGGAGGTGTAGGTGTGTGGGGTCAAGTGCCGATGAATGCCCACCCAACAATGACAAAAACCGATGCTGAAAAAATTATCAAATACATTTTACTACTCAAAAAATAATTTTAAAATGAAAACATTAATAATCATTGCTGCTCTTTCGGTAAGCCTTTTAAGTTGTGGTGAAACGAAAAATTTAAAAGATAAAGAAGAGATGGAAAGTACTAAAAATGACACAGGATGGACTTCCCTGTTTGATGGTAAATCGTTAAAAGGTTGGCACAACTACGGCAAAACTGGTATTGGTGAAGCCTGGAAAATTGAAGATGGTACGTTTTATTTGGATACCACTAAAAAGGTAGGTTGGCAAACAGCAGCCGGTGGAGATATTGTTACAGATGAAGAATATAAAAACTTTCATTTGATGGTTGACTGGAAAATAGCAGCCGGAGGAAATAGCGGCATCATCTTTAATATTCACGAAGACACTAGTAAGTATAAGTATGTATGGCAAACAGGACCAGAAATGCAAGTGTTGGATAATAGTCTTCATCCCGATTCTAAGATAATAAAACATAGAGCCGGCGATCTTTACGATTTAATAACTTCCTCTCCCGAAACTGTAAAGGCAGCCGGCGAATGGAATCACGCAGAGATTAAATCTAATAATGGGCAGCTGGAGTTTTTTCTAAATGGCAGCAAAGTAGTCAGTACTACTATGTGGGATGACAAATGGAAAACAATGATAGCAGAAAGTAAATTTAAAGAGTACGCAGATTTTGGCACTTACAAAAAAGGCCATATTGCTTTACAGGATCATGGCAATACTGTATGGTACAAAAATGTAAAAATAAAGCGACTTTAATGATGGAATTTCAATTTATAAAAAAAGGGTACAATAGCAATGTTTTACCCTTTTTTTATAAATTATATAGCTTACTTCCTTGCCAGATATTGTTGCACATTATTAGAACTTGTCTTTATGCTTCTGTAAATATCCGGACTGTAATTATTCTCTTGCTCCACAAAAAAATGTTTTACGCCTGCCTTTGATACATTGGCCACAATTGATTTAAAATCAATTTGCCCATTGCCCACTTCCGTATTTTCTGAGCGATTTGTTTTGCTCATATCCTTAATGTGCAAAAGATGAAATCTTCCTGGATTATTATTAAAAAGCTTGATAGGATCTTGATTTGCAAATACCACCCAATAAATATCCATCTCCAGCTTTACTAAAGCAGCATCTGTATTTTTCAAAATTATATCGTAACCCATTTCCCCATTGAAACTTTTAAATTCAAAGTTATGGTTATGATAAGCAAGTTGTACGTTATTTGCTTTACATATTTCTCCGGCTTTATTTATTCGGTCTGCTAAGAGTTTATACTGGTCAATGTTTGTGCGTTTCTCTTCACTAAACCAAGGTATAGTTAGATACTTGCCGCCAAGTTGTTTTACCACATCACAGGTTTTTTTCACGTCATCTCCATTCCCATTTTTAAATAAAAAATCTTCTATGTTATAGTGTCCGGAAGGAA
>ENA-OFCI01000098-OFCI01000098.1-metagenomes-genome-assembly--contig:-NODE-98-length-53913-cov-3.892848_pt1 | contig 53913 bp, 55 predicted proteins | sample MGYA00153391_OFCI01 | MGnify analysis MGYA00153391
TTGTCCGACAATATTAAATGCAGAAAATAAAATTAAAAGAAACTGACCCTTTTTTTTTGAGACAGCATCTTTTTTACACTCTTTTAAAAACTCAAAACTTATTTTACAGATGCCACTAATGCTTTGAAAGCTACTGGCTCATTCATTGCGAGGTCTGCAAGCATTTTACGGTTGAGGTCAATACCTTTTTCCGCAATCTTATGAATAAATTCACTGTAAATCATTCCTTCTTCACGTACTGCTGCATTAATACGGGCAATCCATAAAGTACGAAATTCACGCTTTTTTAATTTACGACCTACATAACTGTATGTAAGACCTTTTTCCATTACGTTTTTGGCAACGGTATATACGTTTTTGCGTTTACCGTAATAACCTTTTGCGGCTTTTAAAATTTTTTTTCTGCGGGCCCTACTGGCGACAGAATTTACTGAACGTGGCATATTTAATTTTTTTAAAGTTTACAGTTGTATTGAATTAACATTTTGCTAAAACAAGAGGTACATTATTTCAAGCCAAGCAATCTTCTTACAAAATACATTTGTGTTGAATCTACCTGACCATCTTTGCGCATCGCACGTTTGCGTTTAGTAGATTTTTTTGTAAGAATGTGGCGTTTGAAAGGTTTCTGGAAAACGATTTTTCCTGTACCGGTAACTTTAAAGCGCTTTTTTGCGCTGCTGTTTGTTTTTACCTTTGGCATTATATAACTTATTGATGTTACTCCCTGCCGGCGGTTCAAAAAGATGAACGCTTATGGAGCCATGTGGGAAATGTCTAAAAAGATTTCTCTTTTAGGAGTGCAAAAATAGGAGTTTTTGGTGAGAAGAACGCTCAATGAATGAATAATCTTAATTCGATGAAGAAGATGTATGGCAATAATTAAACTATTCCCCCATTCCATCTTCGCCGACCGTACCAATACTAGTTTTTAATAACTCATTTAAAGTAGCTAATTCAACAGAAGAAAAATATTTCCATTTGCCGAGGTCAATTCCTTTTAAAGTAAAGTTCATAATTCGGGTACGTTTAAGCGATATTACTGTGTAACCTAATGTTTCGCACATTCGCCTAATTTGCCTGTTCAGCCCTTGCTTTAAAATAATTCTAAAACGATTATCACTCTCCATTTTTACAAAGCATGGTTTGGTGATGGTGTTTAAAATTTTTACGCCGTTGCGCATGTTATTTATAAATTCGTAGGTCAACTTATTATCTGTTGTAACGGTATATTCTTTTTCGTGTCCATTACCTGAACGCAGTATTTTATTGACGATATCTCCGTCATTTGTAAGAAAAATCAAACCTTCAGAAAGCTTGTCCAGTCTGCCTATGGGGAAAATTCGGGTTTTAAGATTTATAAAATCTACTATGTTAGTTCTATCGCTTTGGTCAGTTGTACACGTTACTCCTTTGGGCTTATTCAGCATTATATAAACAGGCGCAGCTTTCTTTCTTAAATTTTCGCCGTCAACTTTTACAACGTCGCCCTGTTTTACACGGTTACCCTTATCGGCATCTTTTCCGTTAATGGTTACTCTACATTCTTCAATATATTTATCTGCTTCTCTACGGCTACAAAAACCTGTATCACTTATGTATTTATTGAGACTTATATCCATCACATCCTGTTTAATAAAAAAAGGCTGTCCAATTTAAAGACAACCTTTTAAAAACTATTTTATATAAATTTATTACGAGGAAGAAGTTTCTGCTACAGGAGTTTGAATCTTTTCTTCTGAGGTTAAATTTTCCTCTGCAGGTTTTTCTTTGTGTAATTTACCCAATTCGTTGCCTGATTTTTTCTTAATAATCCTTGGCGCAAGCATTACCTGCATACGCTTACCTTCTAATTTTGGCAAACCTTCCAAAGCACTTACATCTTTTAATGCATCTGCAAATTTTAGTAATAACAATTCACCTCTCTCCTTAAACATTATTGCACGACCCTTAAATTGAACGTGTGCCTTCACTTTATTACCATCTTCTAAAAACTTTTCAGCATGCTTTACTTTAAAATCAAAATCATGATCATCAGTATTTGGAGTAAAACGAATTTCCTTAACCTCACTGGTCTTGGATTTCGCTTTCATTTCTTTTTTCTTTTTCTTTTCCTCGTACAAAAACTTATTGTAATCAATAATTCTACAAACTGGCGGTGTAGCACCGGGAGAAATTTCAACAAGGTCTAAAAATTGTTCCTTTGCGAAACCTGAAGCTTCAGAAATAGAGTAAATGCCAGGTGTAATATTTTCACCTACCAAACGAACCTGCATGGCTTTAATTAGGTGATTTGTACGGTGTTCCTGTTGTTGTTCTTTTTTAAACCGAGGATTAAACGCTCCCCTGGGCGGTCTTGGAGGAAATGCCATGTTAAATATTTTGCAAATAGTTACCGGCAGTGTGGAACTTTTTACAAATGTTTATTTGTTTAATGATTAATCTGCCTTAAAGGATAAAATTACTAAATTATTCAGCTCTGCGCTCTTTTATTTGTACAGATATTTCGTTAATAAATTCTTCGAGGTTTTTTACTCCCTGATCACCTTTGCCCTGTTGACGAACAGAAACAGCATTTGCTTCAATTTCTTTTTCTCCAAACACAAGCATATAAGGTACTTTAGCAATTTCTGTATCTCGTATTTTCTTTCCTATTTTTTCATTTCTATCGTCTATTTCAGCCCTTATTCCTGCTGCTTTTAGTTTTTCCAAAACAACTAAACCATAATCAATAAACTTATCGCTTATTGGCAATATTTTTACCTGCAAGGGAGATAACCATGTAGGAAACTTACCTGCATAATGCTCCAATAAAAATCCAATAAAACGTTCGTGCGTGCCCAATGGTGCACGGTGAATAATTAACGGAACTTCCGGCGCATTGTCTTTGTTGGTAAAGGAAAGTTTAAATTTATTACCACTATTAAAATCAACCTGGTTTGTTGCCAAAGTAAATTCTCGGCCTATTGCGCTCCAAATCTGCACATCTATTTTAGGACCGTAAAACGCTGCTTCATCCATTACTTCTACGTAAGGGATATTAGATTCTATTAAAACTTTTCTAACCATATCTTCTGTTGTATTCCAACTTTCAGGATCATTTACATATTTTTTACCCAACTTTTCCGGATCATGAAGGCTTAAGCGCATTACATATTTTTCTACACCAAAAATTTTGAAATACTTTATGTACATCTCATTTACAGCTCTAAATTCATCTGCAAACTGTTCCTTGCTACAATAAATATGTCCATCATTCATGTGGAGGCAACGCACCCGCATTAAGCCAAATAATTCTCCGCTTTGTTCATAACGATAGCAGGTGCCATATTCTGCAAGGCGGTAAGGCAGATCCTTATAACTTTTTGGCTCTGCGGCAAATATTTTATGATGATGCGGACAATTCATTGGGCGTAAATAATATTTTGTACCATCAATTTCCATAGGAGGAAACATACTATCTGCGTAATAAGGCAAATGCCCACTGGTTAAATAAATATTTTCTTTAGCAATATGCGGTGTAACTACCCTTTTATAACCACCCGCTGTTTCAGTTTCTTTAGCCAGTTTTTCTAATTCTTCAATGATAACCGTACCGTTTGGCATCCACAAAACCATACCTGAACCAATATCATCATCCATGGTATAAATACCCAACTCTTTACCTAATTTACGATGGTCTCTTTTCTTTGCTTCTTCCAGCATTAAAAGATGCGCATCCAACTCTTTTTGGTTGGGAAAAGAAATTCCATACACACGGGTAAGTTGTTTATTTTTATCATCTCCCTTCCAAAATGCACCTGATACGCTTGTAAGTTTAATGGCTTTTATAAAAGAGGTATTTGGTATGTGTGGGCCACGACATAAATCTGTAAAATCGCCCTGAGAGTATAAAGTAATACCGCCATCTTCCAGGTTCGACAATAAATCTAATTTATATTCATCACCTTTTTGAGTAAAATAATTTACCGCATCAGCTTTGCTTATTTCTTTTCTTTTAAAAGCGCTGTTCTTTTTTGCAAGTTCTGCCATCTTTTTTTCTACAGATAATAATCCTTCTTCTGTGAGAACATTATCGCCCAAATCCATATCATAATAAAAACCTGCTTCTACTGCAGGACCTACCCAAAACTTTACTTGAGGATAAATAGACTGCACTGCTTCTGCCATTAAATGTGCAGTTGAATGGCGAAAAGTAGATTTAGCATCTGCATCATCCCAGGTTAATAATTTTAATGATGCATCGTTATTTATAGCACGGGTTGCATCCCATACTTCGCCATTTATATTTGCAGCAAGTACTTTTCTTGCAAGCCCTTCACTTATAGATTTTGCAATGTCAAAAGCACTTATTCCCTTTTCGTATTCTCTTACAGAAGCATCTGGCAGCGTTATTTTGATCTTCATTATTCTTAAATTCAATAGTTTTTATGTGCTGCAAATTTAACGAACTCTTTGCTAATTTGTTCCTTTAAATGCGCAGTACGAAAGTTAATAAAAATTACTTTTGTCTTTACAATTTTTAACCAGTATGAAAAAACTAATTACGCTAATATTTTTTATTGCAAATATTTTTTTCTGCAAAGCTCAAAATTTTCAGGGACAATGGAAAGGAAGTTTTGTAGATAAAAGTACGTCAATGGGATCCTGGAGCGGTGACCGATGTGATTACGTTTTGGATTTAGAAGTGAACGGTAAAATTGTTTCTGGATATTCTTACACCTATTTTTCAAACGGTGGAAATAAATATTATACAATCTGCAGGTTGGAAGGCAGTGTAGACAAGAAGAGAAAATATGTTGAGATTACAGAGGTAGCCCGGACAAAAACCAATATACCTGTAAATATTTCCAACAGTTTTCAGGTACATAAATTAACCTGGAGAAAAGATGGTGAAAATGAAATACTTGAAGGAACCTGGTTGCCTGCAGCAGGACAGGATACAAAGAATACCGGTTATGGTGTTACCATTTTAAGCAAAAGACAGCTTACGGAAATTTCAGCCCTTGCAAAAAAAATTAATGCAAAAAAAGATCCTTCTTCCTCACCAGAAAGACCTGTGATTGCGTCTCTTAAACCAAAAACTTCTCCAATCAATAGTATAAAAATTATTAAGAAACCTGCGTTAGTTAGTATAACAAAAAAGCCAATTCCGACTGAGATTACAAAGCCGATTGCCAAAAATTTAGTAACAGCAAAAATAGAGGAGCAGAAAATAGAGTCTCCTTCGAATATTAAAATTTTGCCCCCCTCAATAAAAATTATACCAATAGGATTTGAAAAGAGAAGCAATGAAGTTTTAAGAACTGTTACAGTTGAAAATGCAACTGTAAAAATTGAATTATATGACAATGGTGAAGTAGATGGTGACAGCATCTCCCTTTTTTATAATGGCAATGTTTTGCTTGCACACAAGCGTCTTTCAGAAACACCTATTTTATTGGAAATCCCAGTTTCATCAAATGAAATAAATGAATTGGTAATGTATGCTGATAACTTAGGAACATTACCACCTAACACCGCTTTAATGATTGTTAGGGATGGTAAAAAAAGGTATGAAGTAAGAATGACTTCTGATCTTAAAACAAGTGGTGCTATCAGATTTATACATCAGAAAAAAGAATAGCTATACCCAAAAAATATAAAACAATTGATTTATTTTTATCAGTTGGAGATAGCTATTCCGGTGATGTAGGTCCTCAGACTTAAAATATTTTAGCAACAACCGCCTCCATCGTAAAACCAGGTACTCTCTGAAAGAAAAATATCAGTTCTTCCTAAACTTTTTAAAGCTGCTGCTGTTTTATCACAAACAGCTAAGGGTTGGTTGGGGAATAGTACATGTCCTTTCTTATCATCAAACATTTCATCCTTGCCATAATAGATAGCAGTTCTGCCTGTAAATACACAGGGTCCATCTTCCGGCATGGGATCTTTGATGGCACACACTTCTACACTTTCAATAAAAATTAATTCTTGGGTGTCATAATTTAAAGGATCTAATATTCTGTAAGGTCGTTTGGCTCTTATTTCAATAGTTCCAAAACCAACATCAGTTATCATTTTAACATAATCCTTTAAAGACAACGATCCACTCAGGCATAATGCTCTTAGTTGTGCATCTTCTTTTAAATTTTCAGGCATAGTTTGTTCACAGGTTGGATCACTTAAAACCAATCTTCCTCTTGGTTTTAGCACCCGATACATTTCTTGCAATGCCTTTTTAAGATCGTCTTGTTTAAAGATATTGAACAAGCAATTTTGAGCAGCTACATCAATTGAATTGTTTTCTACAGGTAAATTCAATGCATCGCCTTTTATAAGTTTTACAAACGATGATTTAAACCATTCATTTTCTTCTTCCGCAATAGCAAAATTTTCTTTACAGGCCTGCAACATTTCATCAACTACATCTATTCCAATAACTGCATGCTCTTGTCTGCTAAAATACGAAAACTGTAACAATTCCATTCCCCCCCCTACACCAACATACAAGATGGTAGGATTATTAACAAGATCTCGGGGATTTACAGTACTGCCACAACCGTAATTCATTTCCAGCATGCGCTTTGGAATTGTTAGCCCAGGTAATTGCCAAATGGGTGTTGTTGTACAACACAATCCTATTTGAGGGTTTTCAGCAGCTTCTTTATAAACGTTCTTGGTTGTTTCTAAATATGACATAATTTTATTTTAAGCAACGGCTCCTCCACAGCTACTACCTGCACCTGCGGTACAGCCATAGCAATGTTGGCCAATTTTTATATTTCTGTTTTTAATGTTGTCTATGTTAAATTGAGCTATGTGAGTGGATGAACATGCGAGTTTTAAATCGAGCATTTGATTAAAATCGCAATCGTATAAGTAGCCGTCCCATCCAATGGAAATGGTATTTCTGCACATAACATTCGCTGCCGCAATGGGATTATATGCCAAGACCAATTTCTCCATATATTTTTCATAATTATCAGTTTGCAACAGATAGTCTAAAAACCGGCTGATTGGAAGATTGGTAATGGCAAACAATTGATTGAAACTGATTTGGTATTTATCCATCAGTGCCTTTTTGTATTCCTTCTCTAACACATCTTGAGTGGGAGGTAAAAAAGCTCCGGCAGGATTATAAACCAAATTTAAAATAAGAGCTGTTCCATCCATTCCATAACCCACGCTATTGAGCATTTGAAGTGCTTTGATACTGTCTTCAAAAACACCATTGCCACGCTGTCTGTCAGTTCTGTCTTGGGTATAAAACGGTAGTGATGAGACAACTTCTATATTATGAAGTTTATAGAATTCCGGCAAATCATGGTATTTTTTGTTTGCTAAAATAATTGTAAGGTTGCAACGTACAATAACATGCCTGTTTAATTTTTTAATTTCTTCAACAAACCACCTGAATGCAGGATTCATTTCCGGCGCACCACCTGTTAAATCTACCGTTTTTAAGAACGGATTATTTTTTAAGGTTTCCAAACATTGCAGCATGGTTTCCTTTGTCATAATTTCTTTGCGGTCTGGTCCGGCATCTACATGACAATGTTTACAAACCTGGTTGCACATTTTACCCATATTTACCTGAAATACTTCTAAACCTATGGGTTTTAAGGGGTACAATCCACTTTCTTCAAGTTTTTGTTGGAAAGGAATTAAATTAAAATCTTCCGAATGCCTGTGTTCTAATATCTCAATTTGCTCACTGCTATTGGAAAGTATATTGTGTTCTGCTAATAATGACTTCATAATTACATTGCTATTTCTTTAACCTTATTCATCATTTGAACTCCATGTACCAAAGATGCACCACCTCGTATTGCACAGGCAACGTGCACGGCTTCCATCATTTGCCCTTCACTCCAACCTTTTTCAAAAGCATCGCTGCTGTAAGCATCAATACAATAAGGGCATTGCACGGCGTGAGCTACTGCTAGAGCAATAAGCGATTTTTCACGGGCAGTTAATTCGCTGTCTTTAAAAACTTCCCCGTAATAATCAAAAAACTTATCTCCCAATTTCTTTTGTAGATCTGCAATATTTCCAAATTTTTTAAGATCCGCAGAGTTATAGTAGCTATTATCCATTTTATAAAAATATTTTTAAATGAACTTCTTGAGATAAATGTTTTTTATTCATCAAAGTAAAGTTAGCGAGTTTGCCTATTGCTAATAATCAATTCCTTAATTAAAAAAATTATGTTTCTGATTTAGATATATCAACGAAATAGCTAATTAGCTCATAAATTTTTAAATTATTCATATTATTAATAGTGACAATTGTAGTAGTATTTTTAAATCGGTTAGTACTAACGAAAATTATAAAACACAAGATGTTGTGAACGCCAGAATTAAATTTGTTTCTTCTAAAACGTACAAACGGCTGACCTTGGTGGGTTTCTATTTTTTCACAATTAAATTTTTCACACTTAAAAAATTGTAAAGATTCTACAGCTGTTTTTTTAAGTAAATATTGATGAATTATTTATTGGCGTCAATATTTATAGAACCGAACTAACTAAATGAATATTAAAGGCAATACTCTTTGTGGGATATTTAGGAATTATTGGAATTCAGTAAATGTTAAAATCATAATCGGGTTTGTAAAATGAATGATGCTTTTTTCAATAAGAATCTGGCAAAAATAATGATCAGCTTAAAAAAAAGACCTCACCTTTAAAAGGAAAGATCTCAAATTAAGCATAGGATTAATTATTTAGAACCAATAGTAAGTTTCAGCATATTTTTTTCGAGAGCATCGTTGCCTGATTTTACAGCTGCATTTTCAGAATAATTTTCTGTTCCGCCGTTTCTAAATGAGCCTGAACTAATGTTTCTTAATGCGCTTGCAAGCGAATTTTCGTTTACATCTCCCCAATCTTTATCAAGACCATCGGCAACAATTGCATTTGGAGTGAAACCACCATAATAATTTCCCTCTCCGTTTTTGTTTACTGTTTTAAATGATACAGGAAAAACATACCATTCTCCATCTTCTATGGGGAAAAAACCTACAGGTTTACCGTGTGTATTTGAATTTCCTAGAAGTCTTACATCCATATATGGCTTTAAATTATTTATCAGTAATTCACTTGCAGAAGCAGTACTTCTACTTACAATAAAATATATTTTAGTAAGCTGAAGAGAACCTGATTTATTAAACAAAACTGTAGTATTCTCATTACTATGATTACTGTTATAGCTTTGTTTCATCATAACACTGCCCTGCGCCTGGCTTGTAATTAAATAATTTGCAAGTTGTTCCTGAAGATTCACATAACCTCCTCCATTATAACGTAAATCAACAATTAAATTAGTAATACCTGCAGCAGCAAACTTATCAAAAACCCTTGCATATTCAGTGGTAGTCTGAGTTATATTACCCAGAAAAGAATTATAAACCAGGTAACCAATATTACCATTTAAAGAATTGTAAACAGTATCCAAATAAACTGGTTTGTCAGCATAATGGGCAGCCTGTAAATTAATATCTACCGAAGTACCATCAGGTTTAGTAAAACTTACATCAGCAGAAACTGCTTTGTAAATATTATCAATTATGTATTGAGCATTGGATGTGGTAATGTTTGTATTGCCATTTATTTTCGTAATTCTCCATCCTCTTTTAATTCCTAAAATTCCTCCCGGCGAATTCGGTTCTGATAATCTGACACGTAAATCACCTTCAGCCCTAAAAAAAACGGTAATACCAAAATCTCCGGCAGCAGATGTTGAAGAGGAAACAGAGCTCATACCACCACTGTATAAATTCCATTCTGTTTTCTTCATGGCAAAACTCCATCTATCCACAGGTGTAGTATAACCAGGTTCAATGCTGAACTGTCTGATGGCGGTCATTACGCCTATTGGGTCTGCATAGCCGGATGTAATAAATGTTGCAGGCAATTGGTTATTCCACAAATAATAATCCTGCGTTTTTTGAAAGGCAACATCATTTACTTGAGAATTTCCCACCGGTGTTGGATTTGGTGGAGGGGTTGGGGAAATATTTGAAGTTATTTCTTGCTTCATATCTTTTTTACATGAAAATAAAAAAAATGATAGCGGAATTATAACTAATAACTGAAGAGAGATTTTGATTGTTGCCATGTTATAAATTTATAACACATACGGCAAATTCCTAAAAGATAATTGTCACAGAAAAATTATTTAACAGCATTTTTTACAAAATTATTTAACATGTGAATTGACTTATTAAATATTAAAATCACACGTTTAAAATTTGTTGAAATGCTTTTCCAAAGTTTTTAATTACATCTGTAATGATCATGCTCTCCATAGTTTGGTTTTGGAGTGTAATATCTGCAGCCAGACCATGAATATAAACACCAACCAAAGCTGCATTAATACTGGAATATTGCTGTGCCAATAAGCCAGTAATTAAACCTGTGAGTGCATCGCCTGACCCACCCTTAGCCAACCCAGAATTACCTGTGTTGTTTATGAAATTATTGATACCATCCGTTACAAAAGTTTGGTGACCTTTTAAAACAATTACTATATCTAATAGCTCTGCCATTTTAATGGCAGTATTTTTTCTTTCTTTTTCAGAAGTATGACCGCCAAAAAGCCTGTCAAATTCTTTTGGATGGGGAGTTATAATGGAGTTGGCAGGAATTTTATTCAATATTTTTTTAGCATCGGCCATTATGTTTAACGCATCCGCATCTAACACAATTGGTTTATCTGAATACTTAATTATTTCTTTTAAAACTTTTTTTTCAATGTTGTTTTTTCCAATGCCAGGGCCAATTCCTATGGCGGAAAAGTTTTCATAATTATACATAAAACCCTCTCTAAAATTTAGCATTGCTTCCGGTACAGAAACCTGAATGGTTAACTGTTCCATAAAAGGTACATTAACCGTAACCAACCCTACACCTGAACGTACACACGCTTTTGTAGCTATTACAGCTGCTCCCATTTTGCCTAAGTTTCCTGCAATAAGCAATGCATGACCATAAGTTCCTTTGTGGGAATCCGGCAATCGTTTTTTTACGATTGATTTTATGAAAGTTGCAGAAATATTTTCCATACTTATGGTCTGATTTGTGAGCAAACTAAAAATAAAAACCGCTTTAAGTTTATAAAACGGTTTTTAGAAATTTATTAATAATAAGGTTTCATATTTTTTAGAGATACCAAAATTTCCAGACAAAGATGAAAATTCTATAAAAAACATTTTTATTATTCGGGTTACATTATTTTTTTAAGAGCTTCAATAATTCTTCGGCTGCTGCCTCGGATGAACCCGGATTTTGACCTGTAATTAACAACCCATCTTTTACAACGTACGATGCCCAGTCTTCTTTTTTAGAATAAATACCACCTTTATTTTTTAATTCATCTTCCAATAAAAAAGGCACAACATCTGTTAGCTGAACGGCCTCTTCTTCGGAGTTTGTAAAACCGGTTACATTTTTATCTTTTACCAATGCATCGTCATTTTCATCTTTTACATTTAATAAAACTGCTGGTGCATGACAAACAGCTACAACTGGTTTTTTATTTTTCCAAAATGCTTCAATTAATTTAATAGAATCGTTATCGTTTGTAAGATCCCACAACGGACCATGACCGCCCGGGTAAAAAATCGCATCAAACCCATCTTGACTTACTTCAGCTAATTTTTGCGTTTGGGAAAGTATTTTTTGTAACGCTTCGTCTCCTTTAAATCTTTTCGTAGCAGGAGTTTGGCTTCCAGGTTCATCACTTTTAGGATCGATGGGCGGTTGTCCCCCTTTTGGCGAGACAATAGTTATTTTTGCACCGGCATCTTTAAATAAATAATAAGGAGCAGCAAATTCTTCAATCCAAAAACCTGTTTTTTTACCGGTATTACCCAAATCACTGTGCGAAGTCAGTACCATTAAAATGTTCATATAAAATATATTTTATGAGAACGTTACAATAACCATTCCACGGAACAATAAAATTTAAAATGAAGATTCTTTTTACTTTGGAAATTATTTCAAATACGTCATAAAAGCCAAACACAATTTTATCTGTCGACGGGCTGAGGGATAGCAGCGGAAGTACTTTGATGAACACCGCAAAGCGGTAAATAAAAGATTGAAGCAAACAGCCCTAACAAAAGTTGAGGTGAGTTATTTGTTCAAAGCCCTTAAACAATTACAGCATTTCCAGCACTGTAGCATACATAATTTCGGCGTCCAAAGCAAGATCTTCATATTAGGCAAATTCTTTAGGATTATGGCTGGTAGCGTATTTGAAAGCTGTAATCCCGTACACAATTGTTATCACTTCGGCTGCGCCATACTTCCAATGCAGCTTGTAATGAATTGCCCGGTTTCTGTAAAATAAAATCGATGACCATTGTTGTACCCCGTATAAAGCAGCAAGGATACGGTTTCATAATTATCAGAAGAATATGTACCCATAAAAGGCATAGCTAAATATACATCCGGATCAATACCACGCGGCATGACCAATTTTCCTTTGGCATCAATTTATTTATCGGCTTTTCTTTACAGGTTTTTCCAATGGTTTCACCTTCAATAAAAAACACTGCAACAGAATTATCTGTTGCAGTAATGATACCTTTCCCTTTTTATTAAAACAGACATACTAATAATTTAAAATCAAGTGTATCATGCTTCGAAAAAAAATCATTATTGGTCTTTAACAATTCGAGCCTTTTTAGCAACAAAATATTTTCACTAATCAACATGTGCATCTGCAATTTTAATTGCTTTACTTATTATTGCCAGTCCTTCATCAATTTGCTCTTTTGTAACAATTAATGGAGGTGCAACAAAAATATAATTCCATCTCACAAAAGTGTACATGCCCAGCTCTTTTATTTTTGCACCAACTTTATTCATCACGACCATTTCATCGGGCTTTGCATTAAAAGGCGCCATTGGTTCTTTTGTATTTCTGTTCTTTACCAATTCAATACAACCCAATAAACCGGTATTTCTAAAATCGCCAATACTCGGATGAACAGCTTTCATTTCTTCTACTTTTTGTTCCATGTATTTCCCCATAGCTGCAGCATTTTCTATTAAATTATCGTCTTCATAAATTTTTAATGTTGCTAAAGCCGCTGCACAACTTACCGGATGAGCAGAGTACGTAAGTCCTAGTGGCAACATGGCTTCATCGTATTTGGAGGTAATTTTATCACTCACCTGTAAACAACCAAACGGCAGATAACCACAGGTCAATCCTTTTGCCATTGCAATCATGTCCGGTATCATATCATGATGCTGAAATCCGAACCACTTTCCTGTACGGCCAAAGCCGCTCATTACTTCATCTATAATAATAAGCATACCATTTTTATCACAGATTTCTCTTACCGCTTTTAAGTATCCAACAGGGTATTTTAAACAGCCGGACGAACCCGATTCTCCCTCAAAAACGATGGCAGCAATATTACCCGGACCTTCAAACGCAATCAGTCTTTCTAAACTACTTACGGCTTCTTTTAATAAATTTTCTTCGCCATATTCCCAACGGTATTTAATGGGTAAATCAAAATGTATAAAATTAGGAGCCTGCTGTGAATCCGCCGGAAGCCTGCGTGGATCTCCACTTGCGGCCATAGCTGCATATGATGCTCCGTGATAAGATTGATAACGGCTTAATATTTTATGTTTGCCTGTATATGTTCTTGCGAGTTTTAATGCATTTTCAATGGAGGTTGCACCACATAATGTAAAGAATGATTTATTAAGGTCGCCGGGACAAATCTCCGCTAACTTTTTACCCAGTTCTCCACGAACTTTCGTAACACAGCTCGGGGTTACATAAGATACTTCCTGCATTTGTTTTACAACTGCATCTGTTATCCTTTGGTCGCCATGACCAATGTTTACATTCATTAATCCGGAAGAGAAATCAATGTAACGCTTATCATCATAGTCATATAAATAAACACCTTCCGCATGTTTTACAGCAATGGGTGCAATGCCTTTTTGTTTACTCCAGCTAAATAGTGTGTAGTCTAGATTATTCTGAATGATCTCAGTTGATTCTGAAATTGTTTTTGTGCTCATAATTTTATTTTTTGGGAACACGGATTAGACCGGTTGGACGCATAATAACGGATTGATTCTACTTCGTAGAATTCGGATTAATAAATATTAAAAATCCGTGAAAATCCATCTAATCTGTGTTTTCCGTGTTCTATCCATTATTTCAACATAGGTTTCTTATCATTATCAAATATCTTTCTTTTCATTTGCGGGGTTTTACCGAAATTTAAAAGCAGGCCTGCTTCTATATTTGTAGCCTTCAAATAATTTATCAATTGGCACTCGTTTTCTGCCACATTACATTCGCTAATTTTGAGTTCAACTGTTACAACATCTTCTGCTATCAGGTCTGCATTATAATCTCCAACTATACTACCATAATAATAGACCAATATCTTTTTTTGCTTTTCTACTTTGAAACCCAATGATGTCAATTCTATAAACATGGCATTTTCATAAACCTTCTCTAAAAAACCATATTCTAATGTATTATAAACCTTATAAAATGCCTCTATCATTTTCTCAGTTATTTGTTCATGCTTCATTTAAAAAAAGTATGTGATTCCTGCGAAGCAGTAAAAATCCGTTTTAATCCGTTTAATTCGTGTCATCCGTGTTCTAACTCATCCAGTTAACCCCCGCCTCCGCATTCCATTTAATGGTTGATTTTTTTAATTTCGTCCAAAATTCAATAGAACTTTTACCCGTAATATCACCTACGCCAAATTTACTTTCATTCCAGCCACCAAAGCTAAATGGTTCTCGGGGCACAGGTACCCCCACATTTACGCCAATCATTCCGGCACTTGCCCTTTCAATAATATACCTTGCCATTCCACCATTTTGTGTAAATACAGATGCGGCATTTCCATATGGATTTGCATTTTCAATTGCCAATGCTTCATCAACTGTTTTTGCACGCATAATAGAAATCACCGGCCCAAATATTTCTTCGGTAGCAACACTCATTTGTGCTGTTACAAAATCAATAACCGTTGGTCCAACATAAGTACCATTTTCTTTTCCCCGTACAGTAGTATTTCTTCCGTCAACAAGAATTTTGGCTCCCTGCGATTCTGCTGCTGTTATGTATTGTTCAATCTTTTCCTGCGAAGACTTATTAATAACAGGTCCAAGGTTTTCACCAGGAATTATTTTTCTTACTTCCTCACAAATTTTATCAATTATATTATCAACATCTCCCACAGCAATCATTGCACTTGCGGCCATACAGCGTTGACCGGCACAGCCACTCATACTTGCTGCAACATTTTGCGCAGTCATTGACGGTATGGCATCTGGCAAAACCATCAGATGGTTTTTTGCACCGCCTAAAGCAAGACATCTTTTGTAATTTGATGTTGCCCGCTGGTAAACAATTTTGGCAACTTTTGTAGAACCTACAAAAGAAATTGCTTCAATATCGGGATGATCACAAATAGCATTTACAATTTCAACATCGCCGTGTACAATATTAAAAACGCCATCAGGCAAACCGGCTTCCTTTAATAACTCAGCAAGTCTTCCGCAACTTAACGGAACTTTTTCAGAAGGTTTCATGATCATACAATTGCCCAATGCTATTGCGTTTGGCAGTGTCCAGTTTGGCACCATGCTGGGAAAATTAAACGGCACAATAGATGCTACAACTCCCAATGCAACATGCTCCGTTCTGCATTCAACTCCTCTGCTCACTTCCAGTATTTCGCCGGTAACCAATTGTGGCAATGAAGTAGCAAATTCTGTAAGTTCAATACATTTTTCAATTTCTGCAGCCGATTCTCCGTATGTTTTTCCGTTTTCTTCACTGCACAATTCAGCCAGTTCTTTCAGGTTTTTCTCAAGCAATGTTTTGTATTTAAAAAAAACCTGTACCCTTTCTTTGATGGGCGTTTTACTCCAGGTCGGGAAAGCTTTTTTTGCAGCAGCTACAGCAGTATTAAGATCGGATGAAGACGATAATGGGACTTTTGAAAGCAATTGACCATCGATTGGAGAGATGACTTCTTTGCTATTTGTAGTACTTGGCGCTGTAAACTTACCATTAACAAAATTTTGTATAGGAGGATATTTCATAAACAGTGGCTATATTATTTGTAGTAATTAATCTAATAAATAAAAATAATAGATTTTATTATAGAAAATAAAATTTATTTGCATTAATTACATCATCTATTAACATATGTATATTATGGAAAATACTTTTCCGGCGTTGGATGATTTGGATTTTAAAATTTTATCCTGTCTGCAAAAAGATGGTAGAATGTCATTAACAGTAATAGCGAAAACTTTGAAGGTAAGTATTGGTACTGTGCGTACCCGATTAAATACACTACTGGAAGATGGGACCATAAATATTATTGGCAGAGTAAACCCTGAAAAAGTTGGGTTTAACTGTTACGCACATATTGCGGTATTTGTAAGACCTGCTACATTTAAAGAAAAGATTGCCAATAAAATTTCGAAACTTGCTGAGGTAAGTTTTTTGGCTATGACATCCGGGGACTATGATCTTGAAGTTGATGTGATGTGCAGAGACAACAACCATCTTGTAAATTTTGTGGAGAGTATCAGCAAAATTGAAGGCGTTAATCAAACTAAGACAACGATTTATTTTAAAGTGTATAAATATGCACAGCCCGATATGAATTTATTAATGAAATCTTCTTAAGGATTTGTACAGTTCATTTTGCGTTAATCGGGATGAATCAAGTTGTTGTTTTATAGTCTGCCGTTTTTTATAGATATTTGCGCAATCTCAAAAAAATGAATGCGTTAATAAAGAAAGCAACGATAATCTGTCCAACTTCTCCTTTTAACCTAAAGGTAAAAGATGTTTTAATTATTGATGGAATTATTAAAGCGGTTGAGGATAATATTTCTGAAGAAAATTCCCAAATAATTACCGGTAATAATTTACACCTGAGTATTGGATGGATGGATACTTTTGCAGACTTTGCTGAACCGGGTAATGAGCACAGAGAAACACTGGAAAGCGGTGCCAATGCGGCTGCTGCAGGTGGTTTTACTGATGTTATGTTGGTTCCTAATACGCTTCCAACCGTTTCTTCCAAAGCCCAGATTGAATTTTTAATAGAGCGTTCAAAATTGGTGCCTGTGACTGTTCACCCCATTGGTGCCGTAACAAATAATGCAGAAGGCACAGCACTTACAGAAATGTATGATATGCACAACAGTGGTGCCGTAGCATTTGGAGATGGCAGAAAATCAATACAGTTGGCGGGTATTTTATTAAAAGCGTTACAATATGTTTCTGCAAAAAATGTGGTAATAATTCAGGTGCCTGATGATAAAAGTATTAGCGAAGGCGGGATGATGAATGAAGGTATTGTGAGTACAAAACTTGGACTGCCCGGCAACCCTGCAATGGCGGAAGAAGTGATGATAGCAAGAGATATTGCCTTGCTACATTACACAGATTCTCATTTACACATAACGGGCGTTTCTACAAAAAAAGGAATTGATTTAATAAAAAATGCAAAAAAAGAAGGTTTACAAATAACCTGTTCGGTTACACCCTATCACTTATTTTTCAGCGAAGAAGACTTGGTTGATTATGATACAAATTTAAAAGTAAATCCACCTTTGCGCACAAGAGAAGATGTATTGGCCTTGCAGAATGCGCTACGCTCAGGAGTTATTGATTGCATATCGAGTCACCATACGCCACAATGTGCCGATGATAAAATATGTGAATTTGAATATGCTAAAAATGGAATGATTACACTGCAAACGGTTTACGGTACGGTAAATACCGTTGTTAACAACACTGAACTTTTAGTGAAAATATTTACAGAAAATAATAGAAAAGTATTTGGCCTGAACTTGCCGGTAATTGAAACTGCTGCTGTTGCATGTCTAACAATTTTTGAACCCGCTACAAATTATAATTTTGAAGAAAAAGATATTCTTTCAAAATCAAAAAACAGCGCATTTATTGGTAAACAAATGAAAGGAAAAGTGATTGGAATCATAAATAAAAATAAACTGGTTTTAAATAAATGGTGAAAAATATTTCTGCAAAATATATTGGATTGATCACCGCTGCTGCAATGGTAGCTGCGTCTTTAATTCTCTTTTATGTATTACATTTTCCGGAGAACGGAAAGAACCAGTATTTTATTTATGGTTTATATACAGTTGGAATAATAGCTGCATTGCTTCTGTATAATAAAAACAAAACAGAGGAAAATTCATTTAAAAATTATTTTTCTGAAGGGTTTAAGGTGTTCGTTGTAGTTACTTTAATTATGGCGGTCTTTACTTTTATTTTTTATAAAATGAACCCACAGATTTTAGAAAATGCATTGATAGAAATAAATACATTTAATGCAAAGGATGCAGATAAAACTCCGGCAGAAGTTACGGCCAATGCAGACAAATTAAGAGGCATATTTATACCGATGATGATTGCAACAACGACAGTTAAGAATATGGTTTTAGGAACACTCATTACAATTGTTGCTGCCGGTTTTCTATCTCAAAAAAAATCAGTATAATATGTTTAAGTTTAATTCAGAAGAAGGTACATGTATATTTGAATATGAAATGTGCGCCGCTAATGAAGCCGAATAATCCTGTTTCTTTGCCGGGCTAACAATAAAATGAAAATGGATTTATCAATTGTAATACCACTGTTTAATGAAGATGAATCTTTGCCGGAACTTACGGCATGGATAGAAAAAGTGATGACTGCTCATAATTACAGTTATGAAATAATTATGGTAGATGATGGCAGCACCGATGATTCGTGGGCTGTAATAGAAAATTTACGAACAAATAACAACGCAGTAAAAGGCATAAAGTTTCAACGCAATTATGGAAAAAGTGCAGCCCTTAATGAAGCTTTTAAAGCTGCACAGGGTGATATAATTATTACCATGGATGCAGATATGCAGGATTCTCCCGACGAAATACCTGAACTCCGCCGCATGGTTTTGGAAGAAAACTTTGATATTGTAAGCGGCTGGAAAAAGAAAAGATTTGATAATACTTTTACCAAAAATCTCCCATCAAAATTATTTAACGCAGCGGCCCGAAGAAGCAGCGGCATTAAATTAAATGATTTTAACTGCGGCTTAAAAGCCTACAAAAAAAAGGTTGTAAAAAGTATTGAAGTGTATGGAGAAATGCACCGTTACATTCCTATACTGGCAAAATGGAGTGGCTTTAAAAAAATTGGCGAAAAAGTGGTGGAGCACCGAGCAAGAAAATATGGCATTACAAAATTTGGCTGGGAGCGTTTTGTAAACGGCTTTTTAGATCTTGGTTCCATAATGTTTGTGGGCAAATTCGGTAAGCGTCCAATGCATTTTTTCGGTCTTTGGGGCACGCTTTCTTTTATGGCCGGACTTACCATATTTTTATATCTCACCATTTCTAAATTCTTTTTTGACGGTACAGGAATGACACAAAGACCACTGTTTTTCTTTGCGCTTTTTGCTATGACAATTGGTACACAGTTATTTTTAGCAGGTTTTATTGGCGAATTAATTGCACGCAATTCTCCAGATAAAAACAGTTACCTCATTGAACAAAAACTTGGAATATAGTTATGGCAAATGTTGTAATTATTGGTCCTGCATTCCCTTTGCGTGGTGGTCTTGCTACATTTAATGAGCGGCTTGCAAGGCAATTTATACAGCAAGCTTTTGATACAAAAATTTACACATTCTCTTTGCAATACCCTGGATTTTTATTTCCCGGCACAACTCAATATAGTGATTCGCCTGCCCCTGCTGATTTAGATATTAAAGTGTGTATTAATTCTGTGCTGCCAACCAATTGGCTGAAAATTGGATTGGAATTAAAAATATTAAACCCGGATTTTATTGTCGTGCGTTATTGGCTGCCGGTAATGGGGCCTTGCCTCGGAACAATCTTAAGAATCGTAAAGAAAAACAAACACACAAAAATTGTTTGTATAGCAGATAATATTATTCCCCACGAAAAAAGGAAGGGAGATAATTTATTTACAAAATATTTTATAAAACCTGTTGATGCATTTATTGTAATGAGCGAAAAAGTAATGAGTGATTTAAAACAGTTTGATAAAACTAAACCGGTAAAACTCATCCCGCATCCCCTGTACGATAATTTTGGAGAAAAAATAGACAAGAAACTTGCAAGAAAAAATATAGGAATTCAAGGAGGAGAAAAGATAATGTTGTTTTTCGGTTTTATAAGAAAATACAAAGGGTTGGATATTTTACTCGATGCACTCGCATTGATAAAAAAAGAAAATACTTCTACCTCGTTTAAAGTTTTAATAGCGGGAGAATTTTATGAAGATAGAAAACCTTTTGATGCGCAGATTGCAAGATTAGGTCTGGAAAACATGCTCATTTTAAGAACTGACTTTATTCCCGATAATGAAGTCAGGAATTATTTTTGCGCAGCAGATGTGGTTATTCAGCCTTATAGAAATGCCACGCAAAGTGGAGTAACTCCCCTCGCCTATCATTTTGAAATCCCCATGATTGTAACCAATGTTGGTGGCTTGCCCGCACTGGTTCCTGACGGAAAAGTTGGGTTGGTGGCTGAACCAAATGCCACATCAATTGCGAAAAAAATTACCGAATATTTTATAAAAGACGAAAACGTTTTTATAGAAAATTTAAAGGAAGAAAAGAAAAAGTTTAGCTGGAAGAAAATGGTAGATGCTGTAATTGAAATTTAAAATGTCAAAATAAATTTTGCATGTAAGTATATGCATCCTACATTTGTTTATTAATCATTAAAATGACTACAACAACATTACATCATCATCATGCTCATACTAGCTCTTAGGCCAGGTGTTAATGATGTATAGCTACATAATTTAAAAACCCCGTCTGAGTAAACAGACGGGGTTTTTATTTAACTCCGCTTTTTACTCAGCAAATATTAAAAACAAAATGAGTAAACTTAAAATTGCCATACAAAAAAGCGGAAGACTAAGTGAAAAATCGCTGGATATTTTAAAACAATGCGGTATTAAACTGGCCAATGGCGATAGAAAATTATTAACGGCTGCAGATAATTTCCCCATAGAAATATTGTTTTTGAGAGATGATGATATACCGCAGTATGTTGAACAGGGTGTTGCAGATATTGGTATACTGGGCGAAAATGAAGTGTGGGAAAAAGATAAGGATGTTCTTACCATTGAAAACCTTGGGTTTGCCGGGTGCAAACTTTCTTTGGCTATTCCGAAAGATGAAATCTACACCGGACCTTCCTTTTTCCAAAATAAAAAAGTAGCAACCAGCTATCCAAAAATTTTACAGAAATTCTTTATCGAAAATAATGTTAGTGCAGAAATTGAAGAGATTGGTGGAAGCGTAGAAATTGCTCCTGGTATAGGTTTGGCAGACGGAATTTTTGATATTGTAAGCACAGGCAGCACACTTTTAATGAATGGTTTAAAAGAAGTGGAAATAGTTAAAAAGAGTTCTGCCGTTTTAATTTCAAACAAAAATCTTTCTGCAGAAAAACAGGCTATTCTTGATAAATTATTATTCAGAATTAAAGCGGTAAAAACATCTTCTGAAAATAAATATATTTTATTGAATGCACCCAACAGCGCCATTGCAACCATAAGTTCTATTTTACCCGGCATGAAATCTCCAACTGTTTTACCATTGGCAGAAGAAGGCTGGAGCAGCATACATTCGGTAGTTAAAGAAGATGAGTTTTGGGAAGTTATTGATAAACTAAAAGATCTTGGCGCACAGGGCATTTTGGTTATACCGATTGAAAAAATGATTTTATAAATTTTAATGAACAAATAAATGGAGAATATAAAATTTCCTTTAAAAAGTGAATGGAAAAAATTAGCGGAAAGACCTGCAGCTGAAAAAGAAAAGCTGGAAGCTTTGGTTGTAAATGTATTTACTGAAATTGAGGAGGAGGGAGATAAAGCAGTCTTAAAATACAGTAAAACTTTTGACAAAGTTTCGATGGAATCGTCGGCAGTAAATAAAGCTGCTATTCAAAATTCAGGATCGCAATTATCGGAAGAGCTAAAAGCTGCAATTCAGCTTGCTAAAAAAAATATTGAAGGATTCCATTTAGCGCAAAAGGTAGAAGCACAGATTATTGAAACTACAAAAGGCGTTTTGTGCTGGCGAGAAAACAGGGCAATTAATAAAGTAGGTATTTATATTCCCGGCGGTTCTGCGCCACTTTTTTCAACTGTACTAATGCTTGGTATACCTGCCATGATTGCAGGTTGTGAAGAAATTATTTTGTGTACGCCTCCCGATAAAGACGGGAAAATTAATCCTGCTATTTTATATACAGCAAGTTTGATAGGTATAACACAAATTTTTTGTGTGGGCGGAATACAGGCTATTGCGGCCATGACTTTTGGTACAGAAACAATACCCGCAGTTTATAAAATTTTCGGCCCCGGTAACCAGTATGTAACCGCTGCAAAAAAACTTGCACAATCTTTTGGTGTGGCCATAGATATGCCTGCAGGGCCGAGTGAAGTTCTGGTAATTGCAGATGCTTTTGCAGACCCTGCGTTTGTGGCGGCAGATTTGCTTTCTCAGGCAGAGCACGGTGCTGACAGTCAGGTGATATTGGTTTCTGACAGCAAAGAATTAATTCAAAATACATTCAAAGAAATAGCCATACAATTAGAAAATTTACCACGAAAAGAATTGGCGGCAGCAGCTTTATTAAACAGCAAATCGATTTTATTAAATAACCTTAAAGAGTGCATTGCATTCAGTAATTATTATGCACCCGAACATTTAATTATTGCAACAGAAAATTATGAAGATTTAATAGATGATATATCAACGGCCGGGTCAGTTTTCCTTGGTAAATACAGTTGCGAATCTTTGGGAGATTATGCAAGCGGCACAAATCATACTTTACCAACAAACGGTTATGCACGAAATTACAGCGGCGTTTCACTGGATAGTTTTGTAAAGAAAATTACTTTTCAGGAAGTAACCAATCAGGGAATTAAAAATATCGGCCCTGCGGTAGAATTAATGGCAGAAGCTGAACAATTATTTGCACACAAAAATGCAGTAACGCTAAGATTAAAAAGTTTATAAATTATGTTTCAGTTAGAAAAAATAGTTAGAAATAACATTTTAAATTTAAAGCCTTACTCAAGCGCCCGTGATGAGTACACAGGAAAAGATGCCGTTTTTTTGGATGCAAATGAAAATCCTTTTGGAGAATTAAACCGTTATCCTGATCCGCATCAAACCGCCTTAAAAGAAAAATTAAGCAGCATTAAATCTGTTGATGCACAAAATATTTTTATTGGCAATGGCAGCGATGAAGTGATAGATATTGCCTACAGAACTTTTTGCGAACCCGGCAAAGATAAAGCGCTGACCTTCTCTCCTACCTATGGCATGTACGATGTGAGTGCGGCAATAAATAATATTGAACTAATAAAAATTCCGCTAACAACAGATTTTCAAATTGATGTTGAATCATTGGATAAATACATAGCTGATGAAAATTTAAAGCTCATTTTTCTTTGCTCGCCCAATAATCCATCCGGCAATATTTTAAATAATATTGAAGATATTTTAAAAAGATTTAAAGGAATTGTATTTATAGATGAAGCTTATATTGATTTTAGTAAAACGGATTCTTACCTGTCAAAACTTAGTTCATACCCTAACCTTATTATTTCGCAAACTTTTAGTAAGGCAAGGGGCTTGGCTGCAGTAAGAGTAGGGACTGCATTCGCTTCTAAAGAAATAATTAATTTATACAATAAGGTAAAGCCACCATATAATGTAAGCAAACTTAACCAGGAAGCTGCACTACAATCTTTAGAAGATCAACAACAATTCGAACAAAATAAAAATAATATTTTATTGCAGCGATCTTTCTTACAAAAAGAACTGGAAAAAATAATTTTAGTAAAAAAGATACACCCTACAGATGCAAATTTTATGTTGGTAGAAGTGGAAGATGCTGATAAAATTTATTCAGCATTAGTAAATCAAAAAGTAATAACACGCAACCGAAACGGTGTTGTAAAAAACTGTATTAGAATAACTGTGGGAAGTGAACAGGAAAATTTACAGTTGATAAAATCATTAAAAGAAATTCAATAATCCTAAATGTTGATTTTATACAAACTCCTTATACAAACAAATGAAAAAAATACTTTTTATAGACCGGGATGGAACATTGGTAATTGAACCACCCATCGATCACCAACTGGATTCTTTAGAAAAATTAGAATTCTATCCGGGTGTATTTCAATATTTGTCCCGTATTGCAACCGAACTAAATTATGAACTCGTAATGGTTACCAATCAGGATGGTTTGGGTACAAACTCTTTTCCCGAAGAAACGTTTTGGCCTGCCCAAAATAAAGTTATTGAAGCATTTAAAAATGAGGCTGTATTATTTGCAGATATCATTATTGATAAAACAATGCCTGCAGAAAACGCTCCTACCCGCAAACCCGGAACAGCATTGCTTACAAAATACATGAGCGGCAAATATGATCTGAAAAACTCTTATGTTATCGGCGATAGAATGACGGACGTTCAGCTGGCAAAAAACCTCGGTTGTGGGGCCATTTTTTTGGGAGAGAATAATACGGATGCTGAATTTAGTGCAACTGAATGGTCGGCTATTTATTCCTTTTTAAAAAGCCATCCAAGAAAAGCAACAGTCATAAGAAAAACAAACGAGACCAATATTGAAGTCTCCATTAATTTAGATGGTACCGGAAAAAGTTCCTTAAACACGGGGCTAGGTTTTTTTGACCACATGCTGGAGCAGATTGCAAAACATGGCAACATGGATATAGCTGTTCAGGTAAAAGGAGATCTGCATATTGATGAACACCATTCCATAGAAGATGTTGCCATCACATTAGGAGAAACATTTTTAAAGGCTTTGGACAATAAAAAAGGAATAGAAAGATACGGCTTTTTATTACCGATGGATGATTGTCTGGCGCAGGTTGCCATTGATTTTGGTGGCAGACCATGGCTCGTTTGGGATGCAGTTTTTACCCGCGAAAAAATTGGCGAAATGCCGACAGAAATGTTCATGCACTTTTTTAAATCTTTCAGTGATAATGCAAAATGCAACTTAAATATAAAAGCCGAAGGTGAAAATGAACACCATAAAATAGAATCGATTTTTAAAGCTTTTGCCAAAGCAATTAAAATGGCGGTAAGTAAAACAGATAATTATTCTATTCCAAGTACAAAAGGCTCTTTATGATTGCAATTATTAAATACCCTGCAGGCAACATTACCTCTGTACAAAATGCAGTAAACAGATTGGGTTACGAATGTGTAGTTACGGATGACATTGAAATTCTTAAAAGTGCAGAAAAAGTAATATTCCCGGGTGTTGGCGAAGCTAGTACAGCTATGAAATACTTAACAGAAAAAGGATTGGATAAACTTATTCCTGCACTTACACAACCTGTTTTAGGCATTTGCCTTGGGCAGCAATTAATGTGTAATTTCTCTGAGGAAAACAATACCGAATGCCTGGGTATTTTTAATACTGTTGTAAAAAAGTTTCCGCCAACAGAATTAGTTCCGCATATGGGTTGGAATAACATAGAAATATTGCAAAATCGTTTACTGAAAGACGTTTCAGCAGATGACAATTTCTATTTTGTCCATAGCTTCTATGCAGAACCTTGTGAAAATACAACTGCTCTCTGCAATTATATTTTGACTTTTAGCGCAGTCATGGAAAAAGATAATTTTTACTCAACCCAATTTCATCCTGAAAAATCAGCTGTTGCAGGAGAAAAGATATTAAAGAACTTTTTGGAAATTTGAAACACTAAGACACAAAGAAAAAATACAAGGTTCACAAAGTTATCCTTGTGTACATCGTGAAAAAACTTTGTGTCCTTCGTGTTAAAAAAATTTTTGACTCACCATGGTGCAAAGAAAAAACACAAAGTTTAAAAAGTTTTTACAAGTGTTATAATTATAATTTAAACAAAAAATGAAACCTATTATTACATTTTTGCGTCTTAGCGCCACTGCGGTAAAACAAATCACATGAGAATAATCCCGGCAATAGATATTATAAATGGTAAAGCAGTAAGGCTTACAAAAGGCGATTACAGCACAGAAAAGGTTTACAATGAAAATCCATTGGAAGTTGCCAAAGAATTTGAGGCTGCGGGAATAAAATACCTTCACCTTGTAGATTTAGATGGTGCAAAATCGCAACACATAGTAAACCACAAAGTCTTGTATGAAATAGCTTCTAAAACCAATTTGAAAATAGATTTTGGTGGAGGTTTAAAATCAGATGAAGATGTAAAAGTTGCTTTTGAAAATGGGGCAAAGCAAATAACCGGCGGCAGTATTGCAGCCAAGAATCCTACATTGTTTTTAGAATGGCTTCGAGAATATGGTGATACAAAAATTATTTTGGGAGCTGATTGTCTCAACAGAAAAATTGCAACACAAGGCTGGCAGGAAAGTTCAGAGACAGATGTTATTGATTTTATTGCCGATTATAGAACCAAGGGAATATCGTTTGTTATTTGTACAGACATCAGCAAAGACGGGATGTTGCAGGGGGCATCAAACGATTTATACACAGAAATAATCAATGCTGTAGATGTGAAATTGATAGCAAGCGGCGGCGTAGCTTGTGTAGATGATTTAATAAAATTAAAAGCCATTGGCTGTGAAGCTGCAATTCTTGGGAAAGCTATTTATGAAAACAGAATTACGCTAAATGAATTAAGTAGATTATGCTGAAAAAGAGAATCATACCCTGTCTTGATATAAAAGATGGCAGAACGGTAAAAGGTATAAATTTTGTTGATATAAAAGACGCAGGCGACCCCATTGAACTGGCAAAAAAATATATTTTAGACCGGGCCGATGAACTTGTTTTTTTAGATATTACCGCCACCAACGAAAATAGAAAAACACTTTCCAGCTTGGTTGAAAAAATTGCAAAAGAAATTAATATTCCTTTTACAGTTGGTGGTGGCATAAATACTGTTGAAGATGCTGCAAATATTATTAAAGCGGGTGCAGATAAAATAAGCATCAATTCTTCAGCAGTTAAAAACCCCTCGTTAATAAAAGAAATAGCAGACCGTTTTGGTAGCCAGGCTGTTGTTGTTGCAGTTGATACGAAATTTGAAAACAACAATTGGTTTGTCTATGTAAATGGCGGCAAAGTTGCAACAGGAATAACAACAATTGATTGGGTTAAACAGGCAGAGCAATTAGGCGCCGGAGAAATACTACTTACTTCAATGAACAACGATGGTACAAAGCAAGGCTTTGCAATTGATATAACAAATGCTGTAAGCGCATCCATCAATATTCCTGTGATTGCATCCGGAGGCGCAGGCACAAAAGAACATTTTGTTGATGTTTTCAAAAACACAAAAGCAACGGGCGCTTTGGCCGCAAGTATTTTTCATTTTGGCGAAATACCTATTCCGGTTTTAAAGCAATATCTTAAAGAACAAAATATAAACATACGATGAACATTAATTTTAATAAATCGGACGGTCTCGTTCCCGTAATTGTACAGGATGCAGTAAACATGCAGGTGCTCATGCTCGGATATATGAATGAAGAAGCACTTGCCAAAACAAATGAAGTGGGAAAAGTAGTTTTTTACAGCCGCAGCAAACAGCGTTTGTGGATGAAGGGTGAAACCTCGGGTAATTTTTTATTTGTAAATGAAATTAAAGTTGATTGTGACAATGATACCATTCTTATAATGGCAAATCCTGTAGGGCCGGTTTGTCATACCGGAACCCAAACCTGTTTTGGTGAAGTAAACAGCAAAGGCTTTTTATACAAGTTAGAAGAAACCATACACAAACGAATTGATGAAAATGATGAAACATCTTACACCAATAAATTATTTAAAAAAGGAATAAATAAAGTAGCACAAAAAGTAGGTGAAGAAGCAGTTGAATTGGTAATTGAAGCAAAAGACAATGATGACAATCTTTTTTTAAATGAAGCGGCAGACCTGATATATCATTTCCTCATTTTGTTGAAGGCTAAGAACCACACACTTTCGCAGGTAGAAAAAATATTGACAGAAAGAACAAAAAAATAGTGTTTCACAACACTGACACTATTTTAATTACGTAGATATTTTAAAAATCCCAACAAAAATGATAATGTACAAAAACAACATTAAGGAAACGATAAACCCTTTAATAAATAAAATTGTAAATCACCAGCTATATTCTGCTATTGAAGACATTGAGGACATGCGTATTTTTATGCAACACCATGTGTATGCTGTTTGGGATTTTATGTCCCTTTTAAAATCACTTCAAAAAAATCTTACCTGTGTAAGTATACCATGGATACCGGTTGGTAATGCCGATACCAGGTATTTGATAAATGAAATTGTTACCGGCGAAGAATCTGATATTGACCTAAACGGTATACGAAAAAGTCATTTTGAAATGTATCTTGATGCCATGGATCAATGCGGCGCAGATACTATAGGCATTAAAACCTTTATTGAGGAAATACAAAAACATGGCGACTTGAACAAAGCTTTTGCCTTAGCCAAAACACCCTCTACTGCCCAAGATTTTGTAAATTTTACGTTCGATATTATAAAGAGCAACAAAGCCCATTTACAGTCTGCAATATTTACCTACGGCAGAGAGGATTTAATACCTGGCATGTTTGTTTCAATACTTAACGATATTGATAGGAATTTTCCTGACAGTATCAGTATTTTCAAATATTATATTGAAAGGCATATTGAAGTAGATGGAGATCACCACAGCAATTTAGCAATACAGATGACAGATAATTTGTGCGGTGAAGATGAAAACAAATGGGATGAAGCTTTGGTAAGCATTAAAGAAGCACTGGCAAAAAGAATTAATTTGTGGGATGGCGTTTTCAACGAAATTGTCAGCATTAAAAAATTACAATATTCATAAAATAATTATTTTATCCGTTATTTTACTCACCTCAATCCTAATATTTGCTACACAACCATCAGATACATATAGATATGTTGTTCAGTTTCATAGCCAGTGTTGTGGCTTGCTCAATGCCGCTCCGCTTATTAATTGCATTTCTTCCTTTAGAAAGAAAACCAAAATTAAGAAATTTACCTATTTTTTGATAAGCCCAATGGGCAGAGAAGCTTTTTTACTTGGCTTTTGAGCTTACCGAACTGAGCAGAAAACAGGTGGCCCTTTTTTATAAAACAGATACATGCTGCTACGATTAAAATTAAAGATAAAGGAAGCACAACCACAGAACAAAACATGGTAGTTGATAAAGAAAGTCTATCATCAGGAACAACCACTTTAAAAAAACGAGTAATAAAAAAAGCATCCCAGAAGGACGCTTTTTTTATTACTCGATAAATTATATTCTATTTAAAGATTTTATTTAAAAATAATTTCATTTCGTTAAACGAAGCAGTGTCTGCCGCAGGGTTGTACGCTACCGGCATCTTATATTTCTTGGCTTTTTCGTCAGACATGGGGTTAGTAAATGCATGTGTAGCATTAGCATAATGCTTAAAAGTATATGTTGCTCCTATTGAATCCATTTGTTTTTTAAAAGTTGCAACTTCTGCAGGTAAAACAAATTTATCTGAATCGCCATGGCAAACCAAAACATCAGCCTTTAATAATTCTTTTTTTAATGGCACACCTGCAAGGTTACCATGAAAACTAACCACACCCTTTAAAGGCTCTCCCAACCGAGCCATATTTAGCACTAAGGCACCACCAAAACAATAACCTATAGCAGCAATTTTATTTGTATCTGCACCTGGGTATGTTTTAATTTTAGCAAGTGCTGCATCAAACCTGCTTTGGGCAGGGCTTCCTGGTGCATAAAATGGTCCGGCAAGTTTACCCGCTTCATCCGGTGTTTCAGCGGTTTTACCTTCGCCGTAAATATCTACCGCAAAGGCAAGGTATCCAAGACCCGCTAGCTGCTTTGCTCTTCCCCGGGTGTAGTCGCTTATTCCCCACCACTCGGGAACGATAAGAACCACTGGTTTTAAACTTGTGTTAGAAGAATCAAAAGCCACAAATCCTTTCATGGTAACACCATCTCCTGAATAGTCTACATTTTCACTTTTAACTGCCATAGTTTTTGCACTCGTTTCTGAAGATTCCTCTTTACTTTTTTTGCTCTCTGTATTACAGGATGAAGCAATTACTAAAATCAATGCAAATGCTGAACTTGATTGTAATAGTTTTTTAAACATATTTGTTATATTTATTAATGAATGAAGAAAATTATAATAATTCAAACGCCGGTTTGTAAGATCCCCAAAATTTATCTAACCCAAGCATATATTGTTTTAAAAATGAAATCATGGTTGGCCAATCACCTTCCTTAAATACATTAACGTTTTTCAATTCAGCTACAATAAGACTTACAGATCCTTTGTTTTCCTGAAAATAATCTTTTTGAAAAACCCACTTGTTAACGCCAATCTTTTTTAATTCTATTGCAAAGTTATTAAAAATTTCAAAATATTGATGTTGCAACACCGTATCTTTTAAAAATATTTCAACCGTAACAACGGCTGAATCTTTGCCGGCATCCATTTTAAAAGAAATACCTTTTATTCCCGTTTTATAATTTACCCAGTTAACTTTTTCTAAAGTTGCAGAAGGTACAGGAGATAGATACATTCCAAAACTTGTCCAAAATTTTTGCGTTATTAAAGAAGATTCTGATTTAGAATACATGAATTAACTATGATAAAAAATTTTTTATAAAAGTTGAGCTTTTAGATAAATTTTAAATTTTAAAAAGAAGTTAAAATTTTCCTTTTAGATAGGTTTTTTACCGATTAAGTACATTTTAGACTGCCTAAGAAATGAATACATCTTATCTTTGCGCCGCAAAATAGTTTTACAAAAAATCAGTTTTGTTTTTTTTCATTACTTTTTGCTACAAATCCTACGTCAATCTAATTACAGCCTGACTTTTAAAGGATTTACTTTTTATAATAAAACACAGATATATGAAACAGGAAACAATGGGTTTAGTTAAGCCTATCAACAAAGAACAGATGAAAGAATTAACTAGAGAAACGAAAGAAACACTTGCATCGCATGCACTTCAAACAGAAGAAGGAAACCGTTCATTCGGTTCGGTAGATTTATGGAACGCCAGAAAGCAACAACGCACAATGGCATCTATGAGGAGATGGGTTAACTAATAATTATTTTATTAATATAGTTTTTCTTTCGCAAAGCATCCATTTAATGGATGCTTTTTTTAAAACTGCATATCCTCATTAAATATTTTACTGTTTAAGGCTTCTCTAAATAATGTTTTGTTTTTACTATCTGATAAAGCATCTAAATGTCGTTCATGATGCAGGTCTGTACCAACAAAAGAAGCCAGATTATTTTTAATGATGTAATTGGCTGCTTTTGCAGCAGGCTTTCCGTAATAACCGGTTAGTGATAATAAATTTACTTGTAATAAAAAACCTAATTCGTTTAAGAAATCGTACTGTTTAAAATCGTTGTGGTAGTATCCATAGCGTTCAGGGTGAGCAAGTATGGGCTGGTAATTTTCTGTAATAATAGCAAATACAATTTGCTCCACATTGTTAGGTTTATCTGCATAAGAGAATTCTGTGAGTACTAAATTATCCTTAACGGTGAGCAGGGGTATTTTTGTAGATAATAACTCCAGAAAATAAGCATCAAGGATATACTCAGCAGCAGCAGAAACTTTAAAATCAATTTGTTTTTCTAAGAGTGTTTTATTTAGTAAGGAAAGCGAATTATTTATTGAATTAGCATCATTTCTGTACAGGTCTCCAATAATATGTGGTGTAGCAACAGATTGTTTAATACCAAGTTTTATTAATCCATTAATTAAAAATAAAGAAGTGTCAATATCAGGTGGGCCATCATCAATACCTGGTAAAATATGTGAATGAATATCTGTTACAATAGGAAAGTAATCAGAATAATTGGTAGGAATTTTCTTTTTAAAAATAGAAAACATTAAAATATTCCCAGGTTGGTTTTTATATTGTACTGATGTACTTTAATTAAAGGCTTTAGTATAGATACCAAAAAAGGCATGGGTATTAAATTCTTTTTCATGGCAAGATAATCTCTGCGGTTGGCTCTAAATCGTTGGTAGATATTTTTATTGCTTGCACCACCTCTTCTCATTTTTACAAATAATTTAGGCAGGTAAAAAGAAGATATTTTGTGGCGAAATAAATAACGTGCCATAAATTCATAATCAGCTGCGGTAAAATAATGGTTTTCATAACCTCCGTAAGAATCCACAACTGATTTTTTTATGTAGAATGTAGGGTGACCAGGCATCCAGCCCATTTTAAATAAATTACGGTTGTATCTTTTCCCTCTCCATGTTCTAAAAACCCGGGAGGTAACTTCCTGGTCTACGTATTGTAAATCTCCATAAACAGAATCAACCTCTTGTTCGATAAATGTTTTTGCAATATTTTCAATAATATCTTCAGAATAAAACATATCATCACTGTTTAAAATACCGATTACATCGCCGGTAGCCATCGCCATTCCTTTATTAATGGCATCGTACATACCTTTATCAGGCTCAGATATCCATTTTGAGATTTTTTCTCCGTATTGCTTAATAATTTTTACTGTACTATCTGAAGAGTTACCGTCTACAATTATATGTTCAATGTTTTTGTAGGTTTGGCTTTGTATGGAATCTATACAGTGACGTAGATACTTTTCCGAATTGTAAGTGACCGTAACAATCGTAATTTTCATACTGTTTTGATAGTTAGTTTTCTTCTAATAAGTGTAATTCCGGTTCTTTCAAGAATATGTTGCCATTCATTCTTCCCTGCCCCTCTTAATAACTTAATATTGGGCTTTTTATTATGGCAGAAGCAAGATATTTTTAACATATTTAATTAATTTAATTAACATTATGAAAATAACACATTTAATCTAGATTTCGTAGGGTATTATTGAAAATAAAAAAAATTGTTATTAATTTATTGCTTTGTTTTAATTCGCAAAGCTGGGTTTCCTTTATAAATTGCATTTTCTTCACAATCAGCTGTAATTACACTACCTGCTGATACCATGGAGTTTGTATGGCAAACAACACCGGCACATATTATGGCTTTTGCACAAATCCACACAGAATTTTCAATTGTAATGGGTTTTATAAGCAAATCAAATGTTTCTGTTTTATAATCATGGCTACCCGTTAGTAACAGCGCACCCTGCGAAATACATACATTATCTCCAATAGTAACTAAAGCAAGATTATCAATCCACACCTCTTCTCCTATCCATACATTATTACCAATTACTAAAAACCATGGATATTTAATATTTACAAACGGCTTTATCAAAACACCTTTTCCGAGTGTAGCACCAAACAGTTTTAATAAAAAGTTTTTAAGACCATAAAAAGGAAACCATCCGGTTTTAAAAAAGATCAGGTTGCAGTAATACCACAATATTCTTTTAAAATTGCTGCCCGGTTTATACCAGCTGTTGTTGTATGTTGAAAGATCAACCTGCATTTAAATGGTTTTTTTAATGTTCTTTTCAAAAAAATACATCATGGCAAATATACCCAGGTATGCAATAATGTTAAACCAGGTATGGTGATCCCAACCCATAGGAAATTTCCATCCTTTATTCCCGGCAAGCAAAACCATGCTTATTCTTAAAACATTTATGAACCAGATAATAAGCAGACCAGTAAAAAGCCAAAGAATTTTTTTTGTTCTCGGTGCAACGGTTGCAATAATATAGGCCGTCCAAAAACTCATTACGCCAAAACCGAGGCACGAATAAACGATACGGATTCCGTTAGATGAAGGTATCCGTAATTCATAATCGCTTGTACGGATGGCTTCAATATTAAAATAAGATACAAATAATTTAGTGACCACAATAAGGGATGTTCTTAACCAACCTGCAACATCTAAGTAATTTGCAACAAAAGAACTGTAAAAGCCACCTTTAACTGCGAGCCCTGTTATAAAAAGTGCACCGAAATAACAAAATAAAAATACAAGCGCAAATACAATTATAAAACTTAAAAAATTATTTTTAGCAACAATCATTTTATATTTCTCCAAAAAAAAGTTTCCTGTATGCCTTTATTTTTTCGGCTGTTTTATTATTTTGTATGGAATAAAGTTTTGAGCCTGTTACAAACTTGTTATATTCAGGTTGATTAAGCATGGCAAAAAAAGAAATTGCATTTGATATTGATTGCACATCTGTATCTACATTTATTCCTGCGTTGTTTAGTTCCAGATTATTCCACGGCGTATTGTTGGAGGTTATTACAGGCTTTCCGGCTGATAAAGATTCTGCTATTGCATGCCCAAAATTTTCACTCTTGCTTGGCATTATAAATACGTGTTGTTGCGCAAAAACTTCTGCTACAAAATCAGGCGCTATTTCGCCATGGTATTGGACGGTAATATTTGTAGGAAGTTCAACAATTACAGTTTTGCATTTTTGCCAGTACGTTTCATCTTTAACCGGCCCGTAAATATTATATTTTATGTTTGCACTGCATTCTTTTAATGCTTCCAACACCATTAAATGGTTTTTCATTGGGCTGATCAACGCAATGGTAACTATTATTAAATCACCTGCTGTCTTTTCAAAAGGGAATTGCGCTGCAATGGTTTTTGCAAAATTGCCTGCTACTAAAATTGTGGTATGTACACCAAATTCATTTTTTATAAATTGTTCTTCAATTTCATCTGTGGCATGAAAAATATTTTTAGATGCAGCGCCTAAAATCTTAAACCCTGTAAGAAACAGCCGCTTTTTTATACGCTTTTGCGAAAGAGCTCCCGGGTGCAACATTCCCCTTACAGAAATAATTTTTCTGTCTGCTTTGCAGAATAACAATGGCACAATATTAAAGTGCCAGGAAAATAATCCTACAATATAAAGCACATTAGGTTTTATGTATGCTATCTCTTTACAAATAACATCACTTACATTTTCTTTCTCTGCATACCATACTTGGGTGTAAGCATTGTAGTTTGTCCATTCATTTTTTACAATCCCGTTTAATGGCTCTCCATTCAAATCTTCATCAGCACAAAATATTCTGTATTCAATATCAACAGTAAAGTTTTCAATTAAATTAGCCACAGACTGTATGGGACCCCCTGCCCTATATGCAGGTAAAAACCAGGGTATCGTTATAAAAACAATCAAGTAGTTTCTGTTGTTTTAATAGTCTTTTTAGGCATGCTGATATAAGCCATCAGTTTAGGGAAGAAGAATAGCCGCAAAACAAAAAATACCATAAGATTCACATACAATCTTCCTGAAATAAATATGTTGTCTGACTCAAAAGAAATGAGTTCCATGTATAAGGCACCCACTACTGCATAATTAAATATAAAATTGTTAGATGATTTTCTGATGAAATAATAGTAAGTACTGCCATATATAAAACCCAGTATCAGCAAGGGTATAAACATACCTACATAACCAAAATCTATATAGCCATCTGCAAAATAACCTAGACTAACAGATACTCCTCTCTTCCTACCTGAATATTGAATACCGCTGTATTTAGATGCTTTTACCGATGCATCATATACACCCTTATCGGGGTTTAATATTCTTGGGGTAAGTACAAAAACGAGCGTACTGCCCCAGTTAGCTCCATTTTGATGAGGAATTACGGCTGGCACCTGGTCCATTGTTTTAGCGAGGTGATAAGTGTACTGCAATCTGTCGAGAAAATCACCCATCGCACCGCTGAAAGAATTTCCGTTTTGCTTATCTGAAAGTTCTAATAATTTATCGAGCGCTTCCCCTTTTTCTACCTGTACAACCTGCGTATTGCTCCCCTTATTCACAAAACTTCTGTATTCGCCCTTTATGCTTGTCCAGAACACTCCTGCCAGAAACATAAATGTCACTCCAACTACAAAAATCATCATTTTATTAAACCTCACCACAGCAAGCAGACACAATAAGAGGAAAAGAACAAAGTAAATAACGGTTTTAAATTCAGAAAAGTAACTGTAAAAACCCGAAGCAAATTCTAAGGCGCAAAATATGTAAAACTCTTTCCTCATTCTGTTTTTTAAAATGCTTTGTAATCCAAAGAGCAGAAAAAGAAACCACTTAATATTTCCAAGGCTAAAAAATATTTGTGTTAGTGAAGGTATTAAAAATGCAATCCCAGTCAGAGCATTCATTGCAAAAAAACTAATTACATAAACCCTGAAAGTTTTGTCTATAGCTAACCTGTCAGCATATTTTTTTAATGTATTTAATGATAAGGCAGGAAGTTTATTTTGATAATAGGCAATTGGTAAAAATAAAAACAACAAGCCAATATATGCAGCTATAGTTGCATTTTGTGAACTTGGCGAGCGGTAATTTATATCTTGATTTAAATAATTGCTTTCCCAAATACCGGCAGAGATCTGCAAAAAATGATAAAATAAAATAATGGTAAATACAGAAGGTTTAAAAGGTTGATGTAATACATTTAAAAGCAAAAAGAAAATGACCAGCCCTCCAAAAAGGATGATGCCGTTTGTAAAAAAAAGCTGACTTATTAATAAAAGAAATAAAAAACCTTTTGACCCTTCGTCAAGAAATATTCTTGTTCTCATTTATTTTTTTTTTCTCCGGTAACATCAAAACAGTTTTCAATGGCATAACAATCTTTTAAAAAACTGTATTGTTTAATTATTTGAAACGAAGATTCACCCATTTTTGCTGCCTCGCTTTTATTATTTGTAAAAAATGCAAGCACTCTTGAGAGAGATGTATTATCTCCGGATTTTAAAACAAATCCATTTTTGTTATTCTGAATAAGATCATAAGAACCACCGCATTTATCGCTTGCTACAATTGCTTTGCCCGCAGCCATAGCCTCATTAATGGCAAGGCCCCATGTTTCATTTGGTCCTTTAGATGGCAATACAAAAACATCACAACAATTGTAAACTGCAGGCATTTGGTTTTGGTTTTTAAAGCCAATAAATTTAATAAAAGGATGATACAAATAAGTTTCCTTTAAAGTTTTTTCAAGTTTTCCACTACCCGCTAATATTAAATAAGCAGTATTGCTTTTTAACGATACAAAACTTTCTATTAAAAAATCGGGCTGCTTTTTTTTCTCCATTTTACCTCCAAATAAAAATACAACCGCATCTGCAGGAATATTTAATGCTTCTCTTAGTTCGTTACCTGCTGCTATGTTTACATCATTTGCAGCAAACCTGCTGTTATCAATGGCGTGTGGCATAAATACCAGTTGCTTCTCTTTCAAACCCATGGCTTTAAAATAAGCCTTATTGGCAATGCCGGCATAAAATGCGGTATCCACGTATGAATAAACATATTTTAACGCAATTTTTCTCAGCAACTGTTTCAGTCCTTTTTTTTCATCAATTAGGGTTGAATCGCCTCTAAAAAAAACAGGTAGTTTGTTATGAAAGAATCGAATAGCTAGCCAATGGCTTTTAAAGTTCCATCCATAAACCAATATTTCAGTGCCACCCCATGCTTGTATTTCATTTATCAGCGTAGGATTGTTTATTCCCCGGTAATGATGGGAGCCTGGTTCAGCAGCTATATTCTCAACGAATGTATATTCATACCCATCAAATAACGGCAAGTTCCATTCAACATCTTGCTTAAAACCCGGGTCAAATTTACTGCCTGATGCACTTTGGCTCCATGTATAAAAAACTTTTATGGCAATACGCTTCCGTTCGCTTAACATTTTAAAGAACGGTGCATTGTACTGAATGGGATGGGTTGTTATAATAGCAAGTTTTTTAATAGCGTCAGCTTGGAAAGTGTAAGAAGTTAGGTTTTGATTGCTTAAATAATTTTGCACTGAACCAATAATAATATTGGCTAAATAAATTTGTGTAGGGTTGCATAAGCTTATAATATGCTTTGCTCGTTCTAAATTCTCCTTTTATAAAAGACTTTGTCATCAATGTATAATAAAACACAAACTTATATTTCCTCAATAAATTCAACCCTTCTTTTGTCAATAACTCATTGCATAAACTTAACAATTTTTCATAAACTTTTATATCTTCCTTTACATGAAACAATAAATATTCACCTTTTCTACTTAGTTGCCCTTTGTGATCTCTTAAATAAATGATGTTTTGTTTTATGTGTCCAATATTACCTGCGGCAGAAAGTTTTACCCACATGTCAAAATCCCCGGAGATCTTCATAGTTTCATCAAAACCACCTACCAAATTTAATTTCTCTTTGCTGATACAAACATTAGCAATATTACCCGCAATAGAACCTGTAAAAAAAGCAATGCGTGCATGAAGTTCAAACACTATTATCTCCGGTGTGTTATCAACTGCCGGGTTTGAAATAACGCTACCGTTTTCGTCAATGATGGTACGTCCACTATAACTAAAACTTATACCTGGGTGGGCTTCATGAAAAGCTATAACAGTACCTAAACATTCAGGATACATAATATCATCCTGTGCCCAAAGCTTTATCAAATTAGTTGTTGACTTTTCTGTTAGAAAATTTAAATTATAAAACAGCCCTTTGTTACTTTTATTTTTAAAATAAACGATTCTTTTATCCGATAAACCATCAAGATATTCTCTGCTGCCATCGTTAGAACAATCATCAAGTATTAATAATTCAAAATTTTCATAATGCTGATTCAGTACACTTTCTACTGATAACTTTAAATAGGTTCCCCCGTTGTAAACAGGCAGTAGTATACTAATCTTTTGCACTTAATCCCTGTTTAAATTGATTCATCAAATATTTTTATCGGAAGAGAAAATGTTAATCTCTGATTTACAGTTTCCATATCTCTTATATAAATTGTGTTGCAATTGCTATGGTGATCGAGAAGTATTAATTTCCTTTCAAAGCCATTGTAAGTGTAAGGCAAGAAATCGTGATTTAACAATTTTTCGTGAATAAGATTTTCATTGTAGCCATATCTATTACCTGATCCATTCAATTCAATGATAATTACTTTCAATATAGGTTCATTTAAAAGATCCTTCATACCATTCAGTACTTCGGTTTCGTAGCCCTCCACATCAATTTTAATAAGGGCCGGATAGTCCTTAGTAACAACATCGTCTAAAGAAATAACCGGTACATCGATGCCGGCATTCTGATTAACCCAGTTGTCTTCCACTACATGGTTAACAGTATCAAAAGTATCAGTAATCTTTATGATTCCTTTAGCTGCACCTACCGCAACCATATATGGGGTAACAGATTCATTTAATTTATTAACCCTCACATTTTCTTTTAAAAAAAAAAATGTGCTTGGTACGGGTTCAAAAGAACAAACTTTTGCACCACATACACCTGCAGCTAAAATTGTGTACGATCCTATATTTGCTCCTACATCATAAAAAGTATCTGCCTCATTTAAAAAGTGCAGTAAAAAAGACATTTCTTCAAACTCGTGCAAACCAAAATAAATATTTCCTGTTGCGCCGGTCATTCCCTTTTTTACCAAAAGCGAAGTATTGCCTGCAAACGATATTTTTCTAACCCCCGGTTTTAAAACTTGGGAAATCTGCCATTTCACAAATTTAAAATAGGCCTTTAACTTGTGTTTACTTGCAAGCGGATGTTTGTTTACTGCTTTAAAAAAATATCCCAATTTTTTATTGAAGCTCATTATTTATAATGCAGCATCAAGGAAAGATGCCAACTTTTTAGTAACTGAATATGCAGAGTACTGCTCAAAAACTTCTTTGTTTACTTGTTCTGGTTTAAAACCATCAACAAACTTTTTAAAAGCAATCATTTGTTGGGCGAAATTTAATTGTAGTTGTTGTATAGTTTGTTCATTTATTGTTATCACAATTCCCGCATTTGATTGAACAAGTACCGGTGTGGCCTGACTCCGCTCATGTAATACCGCCAATACAGGTTTGTTTGCCAATATTGCCTGATAAACTTTTGAAGGTGTATAGTGCGGTTCAGTACTACCTAATACAAACACAGCATCAGCAATATTTAAATGAACAAGCACATCTAAATAAGGTATACGGGCGGGATATTCAAAAATAGTTTTATGCCACAAACCATATTTTTCTGCAAGCGGTTTAATGTTATAACTCCGGGCATCTGTTGTAATTTTTCCTGTGCCTATAAAATGAAATTCTACATCTTCAAAAACAATTGCATTTGCTGCAATAGAAGCAAATATGCTTTCTAATGGCTCATATGCTTTGGGTAACATTGCACCTGCATATACAAATTGAAGTTTGTGTTTTTTCTTTTCAAAAAGATAGGATTTAATATTTAATTGTTTAATTATCTCGTGGTCTTTTGGTTCACCGCCGTAGGGCATTGCTCCAGCAACTATATTTTTTTTTAGCAGTGGGTTTCTGCTTAAAACACCTTCATAGTATCCTTCTGCAACACCTGTTATTAGTGATGCTTTCTTAACAGCAATGGGCTCAAGAAATTTTGCAAGTTGGGTACTCCACCAATGGCGGCTCAGTTTTTTATTTGTACCCGGGAATTCGTGTACCCAGGGATCAATGTAATCGATGCCATATTTGATACCTGTAAATTCGTGTATTAATCTTCCGAGTAAAGCGCAGTAAAATGAAGGAATAGGAATGTATAAAAAATCAATTTTTTCTAATCTTATCAGTTCCTTCGCCTTTTGATAAAGTTGAAAAAAAGCACGTAATCCGATATCACCAATTAGTCTAAGTTTACCAATTGAAAATGCCGTTACTTTTTCTACTCTTAATTTAGCAGGTAATAGTTTTGTCAGATTATTGTCGAGTGTTTCTTCATAATATTTTTCATGTACGGTGAGTATGATGGGCTCCCAGCCAAAAACAGGAAGGTATTGTGCAAACAAGCGAGGCCTATGAACACCTGCAAGATTGGATGGAGGAAAATGGGGATATAGAATGAGGATTTTTTTCAAAAATGTTTTACTTTTTGATCACTAATAACGGAATATTCCCAATAAATGCTGCAAGAGAAGAAAATGAACTCCAGTAGGACCCGTATATTTTTGTGGTTGCTGCGAGGCAATACAAATCTACCATGGCACCGATTATACCTTCCTTGGTATCACGGCTAAAATCTTTTTTTGATCTTAATATGCTTGATGGAAATAATTCCAACAGTTCTTTTTCAACATCGGGATCATCTGTTGCTAAAAAATAATGCGTGTCCGGGTCGGCTAGCAAATCTTTCTTGATCTTTTCTATAAATAAATGTATAGGGCTTTCTTCAATAGATTTGTCATTGTCTGTTCTGCGTATATGTATACCAATAATTTTAGCCGGAAAGTGTAATAATTCCTTGTCAATTAAATCCTGCACATTTTTTACAGGTGTAAAATATTGTAAATATGCTGCATCAAATGAAAATTCGTTGCAGGCTTTTATATAATAATTCCGAACATTTTTTGGAATCAAAGACATATCAATGTTATCTGTATTTGTACTCCAAACAAATTTTCTAAAGTCATTATCAAATAAGGAGAAATCAATTTTATATAATTTATTAAACAAAAGTTTTATTAAACCTTTGTTCTTCATTCTGTCTAAAATGCGAGCTTTTATATCCGGACTCCTAACATTTAGTTTTTTATTTGCACTATACAATTCAAAAAAATCACAGTTTAATCCAGAATCTTTTTCCCAATAAATTATTAAATCTTGGTTAACCTTCTCTGCAAAAGATAAAGCACTTACCATAACCCTTAAGCGATTGGCTAGACCTGAATGTGGCTGTAAAAAAATCACTTATCGTCCATTTTATAAAATATTGCATCGCCCCATAAAAAATGTCCATCATTTTTTCTGTAGTGCATATTGTATATTCCAAATGAATGATAACCATAAGTAGACAATAAAGCGGCAATATCATGGTAAAGTGGCTGACCCTCATATCCTTCCAGCAACCAAACTTCTGTATAAACAATATTTATTTTTTTATTTTGCAATGTTTCTTTTGCACCTTCAAATACCATTAATTCACCCCCTTGAACATCCAGTTTCAAAATATCTATATTTTCAATGGAGTGCTCTTTAACAAAACTGTCCAATGTAATTGTTGGAACCTCTATACACTCCTCCAGCACTGCATGATCATCAATAAAACTCGAGGTAATTTTAGGTTTAAATAAAGAATTTGTAGCCTTTGATTTGTTTACAAAAAAATCCTTTTGACCATTAGTATTAGACAAAGCCAGTTGGTACACATTCACATTAGAATAGCAACTGGCAATATTTTCAGCATTTTTAAAAGATGCAGAAAAAGGTTCAAAGGAGTATATGTGTGAATTTGGAAAACTTAACTTAAAATCCTGAATTGAAGAACCATCACAAGCACCGATATCAAAAATTACAGGATTTTGGTTCTTATTAAGGCTATTTAAAATCTTAAACGAATCTAAATACCCTAAATTTCTTTTTAAATTTATTACCAACCCAAACCTTTCGAAAAGATTTTTTACAAATGTTTTCATACAATTAATACCTCTGTGTTAACTCGTTAATGAAATGAATTTTAGTACTATCGGTTATGTAGCAACATCATTTGTTAGTTTCTCAATTGTAGAGAAATTCATCACACACTAAATATTTTTAAACCTTATATAAATATCTCCAAAACCAGAAGACGTAAATTTTTGATCGGAAATTAGCTCTTTCATATCTGTAGGGGATAGCCAATGATTTAATATCATTTCCATTGATTCTCCTGTACAATAGTTGCAATCAAATTCTCTATCAATGTTTTCGAGCTTTTCGATACAGCTTATTGCTTTGACAGTTTGCTCGGGAACGGTATATTCAAAACTTAAAGTTTTTATTTGATGGGATAATCCCATCAAAACTTCATTTTCATATCCTTCAACATCTATTTTAATAAAAACCGGTAAACCAAATTCATTTATTAATTTATCTAAAGTTGTTATTTCTATTTTTTGAACCTTATTCCAGTTTGAGTTGCTGAAACGATTTGATATTTCTACCGATTTTATCCAGTCAGTAGAAAAACTGGATAACACAGAAGTCTGTGAAGTGTAAAAATCAAGAAACTCTTCTTTTGCCCCTACTCCTTTGTTGACAATTTGAATTTTTTTTCCATATTTTTTTTCTAAAACAGAAACACAGTCTTCCTGAGGTTCAATTGCTATTACTCTCGCACCAATATTTAAAAAAGCATCAACTCTATTTCCAATATTTGCCCCTACATCAAAACAAAGTTCTCCAGGTTTAATATAATTTGAATAAAAATTTGATCTTCTTTCTAATAATTCTTTTTGTGATTGAAAGAATTTAATTTCATAAGCGGACGGGAAATACTTTATTTTAATACTTTTCAAATAATTTACCATTTCCATATTTAATACGCTTTTCAGTACTCTTTTAATATTCATAAATGACATATATTTTTACGAGTAGGTATTGTAAACTCTTTTTAGAAATTAAAGGTTGTTTGTTTGCGCTATATATATTTAAAAACAAGATCAAAATTATTTATTGAAAAGCGGTCATTATTAAGGACAACCCTTTTGTGAAAAAAATTACTTTCTTAAAGACTAATTTCAACACATATTGCATCTAAATATAAATGAAACTCATTCTTAAAATAGAACTCTTTGGCTGTAATTATAAGACTTAATGCATAACTTTTCTACATTTTTAATAATTCATTTAATTCCTTTCAGGATTTGTAAGTATCTAACTATATTATAATTGTAGATAGTTGAATATTTTTTTATCAGAAAGCAATTTCTAACAAACCTTTTTCCGAATTTTAAAACAGATTAGGCTTTAATTTTTTTAATAAATTATAATCGGTCAGAACCTAATTAATAAAATGAAAAGCATTCATATGTTTATATTGTAAAGTATTTAATTAATTTTTGAGATTCAATATCCCAGTTAAGCTCTTTTTCTGCTAATTTATAATTGTTTCTTCTTTGAGAATCGAATTGTTTTATGTTTTTATACTTTTTAAAAATAGTTATTAAACCCTGAACATCGTTTCCGTTAAAACATTCGCCTACATTGTATTTTTCGTCAAATTGCTTTTGCATAGCTGTTTCAGATAAAACAAGTGCATTCCCGGCCATCAAATAAGTAAACACCTTATTGGTTAAACAGATATTCCTATTTTCCGGTATGGGTAATTCAAGAGCAAGGCCCACATCAAAAGAACTTGCAAACTTCGGTAATTGATCTGGAGGAATAATACCTACCAAGTTAATTCGCTCCATAATTGATTTAGCATCCTTATCAAGAAATTCCATAAATGTCTTGCTACAATTACCTGCCAGTGTTAAATGAATATCCGGGTCGTTCATTTCTACAAGGGCTTCTATCAGAATTTCCAGCCCCCTGTTTAATCCAATTGTTTGGCTAAACCAAAATAACTGTAAACTAGTATCATCAGCAGCTTTCTCTCTAAATGCTGGTTGTTGTGAAAGTGGAAAACAATTAAGCAGCGTTATAATTGTCTTTTTTTGTGAGGGAAAATGTTCACCAATCTTTTCGGCTATCAAAGGGCTGGCTGCGCTTATATAATCTAACAGGGTTACATATTTATTTTCAAGATAAATTATCCTATTAATCTCTTCTTTTTTCGCTTCATTGTTTTCTCCACGGTGGTAGTCTTCAAAATCAAAACCTGCTTTTGCATCGTTGTATTTAGCCGCTTTTACTGTAATTGATAAGGCTCCAAGATTATGACCAATGTACCAATCAGCTTTTATTTTTTTTGCAGCCTGTAGTAATTCATCGTAGGTTCTGGCTTGTGCTCTTTCGGCTAAAAGAAATTTATTCCCCACATACCTGTTTATTATTCTATTTGTTTTAAATCGTAGTCGGGTAAAAAAATATAATAACTTACTGTCATTTCCATGTCCTCCCACCATTTTATATTTCCACAAAACATTTTTAAGTAATGCTTCATCTTTTTCCTGTGCCCATTCAATAAAAAAACTGTACAATACTGTAACGTCAAATCCTGCATTACTTAAACTATCTGCCTCTTTAACTATCCTTGGATTACAGGATGGTTGCCCGGTAGTTATTAAAACAATTTTTTTATTTATATCTGTGGAATTCAAAGCTAATTACACCGGTAAATCTTATATTTTTTGCAAAGATTCTTTTGAAGAAGAACTTTGCTGTATCAATTGTTCAACTAGCCTTACCCAATGTTCACTTTCTGTTTCCCAGTTTAAATGTTTTTCAGCTAATTTACTTGAAGCATTTTTGCAGGTTTCAAGTAATTGTCGGTTTTCATACAAAAGTTTTATTTTTTCTGCGAGATCTTTGGCATCATCATATTTGTATGTAAACCCAACATCCGGGTATAATTCAATCAATTCTTTTTGGCCCTGCATATCAGATGCAAGAATGCAATTACCAGCTAGCAAATAAGTAAATATTTTATTACTAAGGCAGAGTTCTTTGTTTTTAAAATTTGATACCTCACCTGCCAAACCAACATCAAAACAAGCAGCAATCGAGAAAATGTCTTCAGGTGGTACTGTATCCATAAAAAAAAGTCTGTCACTATTATCAGATAATTTAATCAAAGACTTCTTGTACGCTTCAGATTCTACATTTCCCAGAACAGTTAGACTTATAGATCTGTTTGGCAAGTGACTTAAAGCTTCAATAAAGATCTCCAGCCCTCTGCCAATACCTATGTGCTGTGAAAACCAAAATAATTTTAACTTTTTTTCAAAACTATTTGATGGCTTTTGTAAATATTGTTTTGAAAAAACATTATTTACAGTTACAAAGTTTTGATTGGGATAGTATTTTTTATATTCTTTTGTTATCAGGGGACTTGCAGTTGTTATTGCTGATACCATTGGTAACAATTTATTTTCAAGCGCAATCACATCCTTTTCCTGATCTTCATAATACGATTTTTCACCACGGTGAAAATCTTCAGCATCAAATATCACCGGAACCTGCCATCTTTCCGCTGTCTTAATTGCCGCAGGTAATGCACCAAGATAATGAGCAATATATAAATCGGCTTTGTAAGATTTTAACTTCAAAAGCAATGCTAAAGCTACTCTGTCAAAAGAATATGCTTTGTACACATTTAAAACCGGGAGGAACTGAAAAAGCTTATGAGATAAACGAGACAATAAATACCGCAATGGGAATTTTCTTGGGTTACCTCCTACTTCAATAAGATCTTGCCTAAGTAGCAAGCCCTTACAAAACTTTTCTTCATCAATCTTATAACTCCACGAAGTATTATAGGCATAAAAAAACTTTACATTGTAACCCAGGCTTTTAAGCGTAAAATACTCCTTCATTGCCCTAGGGTTGGCAGCAGGCTGATGGGTAGTAAGAATTGCTATTCTTTTAACCTTATCATTGGAAAATAAATTGAGGTATTGGTTGGCAATAACAGAAACATCAAACCTTACTCGTGCATGATTGCGGCACTTACTTCTATTTATATCATCTATTTGCTTAACAGCCTCAATCATTTCCTCCAGGTTATTAACCTTTAAACCCGTCACTCCTTCTTCAACAACTTCGTTTACAGAACCACGGTTAAAAGCAATTACCGGAGTTCCACAGGCCATGGCTTCTATCATAACAATCCCAAAAGGCTCATCCCATTCTATAGGCATGAGCAATGCTTTACTTTTTCCCAAAAGCTCATTTTTTTGTACATCATTTACAGCACCAACATATTTTATTTGAAGATTATCAATGTATGGCGCAATCTCATTTTCAAAATAAATTTTCTCTTCGGGCAAAGAAGAAATGTTTCCCGCAATGATAAGATAATGACCTGTTGCTTTTGCAACTTTAATTGCAGTATGGCATCCCTTAATTTTTTCAATTCTCCCTAAAAAAACCAAAGGTGCTTTTGTAGATATTTTGGTTGTCAAATCATATTTTGAGAAATCACATGAATTGTAAATGGTTTTCCATTCACCGGCAATGTTAACCCTGTTGATAAGATTCTGACTACAACCTGTAAATTTTAGATTCTGATTGCGTAACGTACTAAATAGTTTTATGTTTTGTGAAGTAATCTCTCTTTGATAACTCATAATCTTCATTACCGGATGGTGAAGTATTGGTAACAAATATAAAAGCCTTCCAAAATTGTGCACGAGATCAAAATCGTTCTTATGGCGCCATATAAATTTCCATACCACAGGAATTGCTTTTCTGGCATCGCTTTTTTTTGGGGGAAAACCTTCTTTGCCGAAGCCATGTACCGTGCATCCCTGGAGTTTTGAACCATCTGTGATGAGTAAATGAACTTCATGTCCTTTACGTACATATTCTAAAGCAAGCATTTCAATTATACGCTCAATACCACCATAAACCGTTACAGGAATGAGAATACCAGGATCCATGACAATAAGAATTTTCACTTTATGTCTTTAAACTTTGTTTTAATTGTAGATATAGGTTAAACAATCGAATCGCTTCTATTGGCCTTGCCTTTTTAAAGACAAGTTTTAGCAGATTCTTAAAAAATATTTTCTTGTGATTATAAATGATTGTATTGTTTTGAAGTTTATCAAGTGGTGAATGATTTAATAAAATATCAATATTGTATAAATAATTATTAAGAATGTTTTGGTGATTCCCAATATTTTGTGTGAATACCTGCCCGGGGTGCGTTTGCCACCAGAAAAGATCTCGTTGTAAAGCTACTAATGGGTATTTTCCGGCAATCTTTAAAGTAAGATGGTTGTCGGATGGCATACCAAAAAATTCAAAACCTTTCACTAAGTCAAAAGCTTCTTTTTTAATAATAAGGCCACTGGGCCCAATCATCAATAATTCTTGCTTCAGATAATGAGTAAGATATGCATCTTCAGGGTTAATTAAATATGGATATGGTTTTAAGCCATCCTCATATTTTATACAAAATCCCAAGCCCGCATCCGGAAACTTAATCATCGCATCCATCATTATCTGTAAACTAAAAGGATAAATGATATCGTCGCTATCTAGGTATTTAATGTAAGTTCCCTTAGCATAGGAAGCAGCCCGATTTCGATTTTCGAATTGACCCGTATTCTTTTCGCAGGTATAAATTTTTATGCGTTCATCTTTCAGGGCATACCTGTTTATAATATTAATTGTGTTGTCAGTCGAACCATCATCGCTTATAATAAGTTCATAATCTTTATAAGATGAAGACAAGACTGATTCAATTGCTTCCGCAATAAAATCTTCCCTGTTATAACTTGTTATGATTACACTTAAGAGCACTATTCAACCATTTATTTTTGCAGAAGCAGTTTTAGTTGAGTGGCTAATTTCCATCCAATGATTTTAGACAACATGATTAACCCTTTGCCACCGCTTATCATAATATTTGAACCTCCGAGTTCTTTTATCCTTTTTTCTACCTCTACACAAAGATCTTTACGACTCGGATAAAACTCGTAAGCCCAACGTTGAAGAGTGTTTGCAGATGCCAAACGGCTTATTGTATCATTTCTATGTTGCAGGATATTTGCAATACCAAGGTTTATCGAATTGTAAGCAGATTGCAAATGAGCAGACGATTTTTGAGCAGAAAGACTTCCTGTACCACCACTCCTGTACATCAATACAGCGTCCTCACAAAACAAAACATGATTGGCCGATAAGATTACCCTTGTCATAAAATCGAAATCGTCAATAAGGCTCAATTGTTCGTTCCAAGGCCCGGCCTTTTCAATAACCTTCCTTGGTATCAAAAAAATTCCTGGTTGCATCATGTTGCCTCCAGATCCTAACAAGGATTCTAACATCCAGTCAATACCTGATAAATCTTTCCAAACTTTTTCAGGCGAAGATTTATAGGTTGAAATATCATTGTTATAAAACCTGCCCCACTTTGAAGATGCAATACATTCGGGATGATGAACTATTTTTTTTAACTGAGCCTCTATAAAATCAGTATTGATTAAATCATCTGCATCCAAAAATTTTACATATTCGCCTGTACTGAGTGAAAATGCTTTGTTCCTTGCAGCAGCAGCTCCCTTATTATGCTGAACCGTATATTTAACCCTGATATCTTTTACAGTTTCCAGAAAATTCAAAGTATTATCTGTTGAACAATCATCCACAATAATAATTTCTAGATGTTGGTAAGTTTGGTTAAACAGGCTAGTTAATGTTTCAGCAATAAATTTTTCATTGTTAAAACACGGTATGCAAACGGATACAAGTTGATTAGATGAAAACAAAATAATTTTAAAATCTGAAGGAATATTTTATAAAGCCGGTAAAAAGATAGTTGGATGAATTTAGAATGCTGTTATTGATATTTTATTTTGGAAATTTAAACAAACATATCAGCTATCATTTATTTCGATAAAATTGAAACAGCATTTCTTTAAAAAAGACAATCATTTAATCTACTTTCATTATACATCAATACTGAATCCAAATAAATTAATTCTTTCTTTGCAGCATTTACTGAACATGGCAAATTTGCCGTACGTGAACATAAATTTTTAATGAAAAATACCCTCCAGAGCATCCTGAAATTTAAAACCTGATTTCTGTAATGCTTCTTTTGTTCGAAAAACATCTTTCGTTTTTACAAAATATCTTATTATATTGAGAAGAAACCTTCTACTGTTTTTTTTCCTCAGCCAGTTTAGTTCAGAAGTTTTTAACGTTAGCGGAAGTTCAACTAATGCATCTCGCAAATAACGATAGTTATTATACAAATATTCAAATGGATTATTTAGTTCCTGCCCAACATGCCTTCTGTAAGTCATAAACTCAAACGGTATTCTTACTATGGATGAATAGCAACAAGCCTTTAGATTAAAATACATATCTCCTGCAGCGTCATATTTATCAGTATAACCGCCAATTTTCAAAAAAAAGGTGCGTTTTAAAATGGTACCACCCGGGCCGACAAGTAACATAGGCTCTTTGAAAAAATGATTATAAATAGCAGTTTTTGAATCAATCTCCAGAGCCTTAGAGGCAGTTGGCTCATACCAATACATTCCAAAGGAAGAATCTGGAAACCTATTCATGGTTTCTACTAAACGTTCTAAACCATCTACAAATACTGTATCATCAGAATCAACATAGAAAATGAATTCACCTTTTGCCAGGCTTGCAGCTTTATTTCTATTTTCAAATTGCTTTAAATTCTGTTCATTTACAAAAACACTAATTCTTCCATCTACGGCCTGATAAGTACGTGCTATAATAACCGTATTGTCAGAAGAGCAATCATCTACAATAATCAATTCAAAGTTTGAGTAGGTAGATGCCAGTACGGATTCTATTGCATCTGCTATAAAAGCTTCCCGGTTATAGGCGGTCATTAAAACACTAACCAACGGTAAAATCATAGAGCGTCATTTAAACAATCCTGTTTTTAATATCTGTTGGATAATAAGATACAGTTGTCATTCTCAAAAAAGTTTTCATGGTATCAATTGATTAGTTTAAGCAGATTGCTGTTTAACTCTTGCATATCAACCACCAAGTCTGAAGAATGATAGTCTTCTTTTGAATCGACCGACTTACAAAACTGATAGTAATAACTCAGGTTCATTTCGTTAGCAAGAGTAAAGTAACATTTATCATGTGCCTGGTTTTGTAAGCTTAGTTCTAGCACTTTTGTACCGGGCTTACAGAACATTATATTGGTAAGCCCTGCCCCATGAATAGAAATAAAAATCTCAACATAGTGCATAATAGATATCTGTTCTTCAAGGTCAAAATTTTCTGTTTCTAAAATGCAAAAATCAAATTTCCGCAACAATTCTACAACCTGCTCCTCATTATTTACTTTCCGTTTGCCTGCACTTTGGCGACTCACATAAATTCTTTTCCCTTTATTTAATCTATTTTCCACGGGAAGTTTTAGTAATGAAACCAGATTCTTCATAACAATTGGATTGTAATGAGCTGGATATGGAGCTAACCGGCCTGGTAAAATAATTGCTTTTCCTACTAAGATGTTTGAAGAAAAATATTGATATTCTACATTCAATAATTCTAAACTTCTGCGTTGAAAGGATGAATTGTAAATCTCCGGTAATAACACAACAGGCTTATATCCATTACTTATTGCTACTATCAATTTTGGAAGGGCTTCAGTGAACCAGTGAAAGTAACTATTAGTCCATTCATTTATAATTGTAACATACTCTCTTCTCTGTTTCAACAGCCCAATTTTATTTTTAATAAGGGATTTCAAAATAAATTTTAAAAAAGAATATTTAAGCTCTGTTTCCTTTAATCTCTTATCATACAATAAGCTTTGCTTTTCTACTTTGAGTGGTGTCATTAATATACCATTCTTAAATAAGATAAAATAATTATTAAACGATTGGCAACCTGTTTCAGGGAGAGTTATTTCAAGTGCGTGACTAAAATAAGCAAGATGCTCATCAAGAAAGTTCTCAGGTAATTTTCTATTTATTTCCATTTTTTAATGAAAAGACCTTAAATCAGTATTAACTAACCACAAATTATTTTCCGGAATTTCTTTTGACAAATTATTTAATTCTTTACCGCTGATATCCAGCAATTTAAAGCCACGCAAAGAAAAAAAAACCTTCAATTCTTTTAACGATTTTGAAGAAAGATCATTAAATTCTATCAATATATTTTTGACCTGATATTTATTAAAAGGGAAATTCATCAATACGTCAAATTCATTTCCTTCAACATCAATTTTTATAAGTTCTGCAGTTTGTATTTGCTGGCTTTTAAAAATAAATTCCAATGGACAGCTAAGTACAGAAAAAGTAGCATGATTTGTTACCTCAAAAGATGCCATACCCAAATTAGCAGGATTTTCTAATTTAAAACCGACAAACTGTACCTCACCACTAAGTGCTACATTTAGAATAGTTACATTACTCCTACCATTAAGTGCAACATTTTTCAATAAAGCCGGCATTACCATATAATTTGGTTCTATTGAATAAGCCTCAACATTTCTGTTTGCTGAAAGTACACAGGTATATAATCCAAAATTGGCACCTACATCAATAAAAACTCCACCATTTTCCATCAGTTTTTCCGAAAGTCTGAGTGACATTTTTTCATATCCCCCATCAAGAAGTATAATTCTTGTAATCCAGTCATTTGAATTTAACCACAGTTTTGTACCCTTGTCATTTTGAACTTTTATTCCCCTACCAAACATATATTTTCCTAGTAAATTTTGAACGCGGATTTTAAAAGGATGCTTGCCTGTTCCCAAATATTTTTTGAAAAGTATCGCTGAAAAGGAGACGGGATTAAACATTTGTATACTTATTAGAAAAAGACCTCAAACTTTTAGAAGGTCATAGATTTTAATGTGTGGGTTGGTATCTACTGTATTATATATTTTCTCAAATGCTGCAATACCCATTTTTTCCCATTGGGTTTTATTTTTCCATGCCTTCTCCATGGCAACAGCAAAAGCTTCAGTAGTTGGAGATACAGCAATAAACCCCGTTTGATTTTCTAAAACCAGTTCGATGTTTCTGCGTTACCGCCCACATCGGTAACAACCGCAGGTCTGCCACAAGCCATTGCTTCTACTAAACTGATGGGTAAGCCTTCTCCTGCACTTGGTATCAGCAACAGATGATTTGTTACCCAGACCTTTAAGACGTTAGCAACGTGCCCATAAAAATTAACCTTATCCTTGATTCCATAAAATTGGGCAAGGTCTTCCAGATATTTTTTCCCTTCTCCTTCTCCATAAATATTCAGTTGCCATTCTCTATCTTTCCATTCCTGAGAAGACAAAGCTTCAAATGCAGTATCGTGCCCTTTACCTCCACTTAAATTTCCAACAATAGCCATTTTACTTATGTCATTTTCCGGCCATGTTAATGGAGTTTTTGGTATTTCTATGTTTAATGGGTTCCATGTAAATTGCCCATTTGTTATTTTCATGGCAAGCCTTCGTTCAGTTAATCTCCATTGCCTGTGCGATACAAAGTATACCTGCTTTGCATTTTTAAAAATCTCTTGTGCCCCAGGATAAATTTCTTTGGGCGGAATGAAACTGTATTGGTCATGATTATGACAAACAAACGAATAGGAAATATTGTTTTGTCTTAACAACAGATAAAATGCACGGTGATGTATAGACAAATCAAAACTATCTCCCTGGCTTATAAAAACTGTTTCGGGTTTAAAATCAATAATGGATTGGTAGTCTTTATTGAGCGCAGGTTTACGATTTTGTACAAACCGTTTTATTTTTTCTACTGTTCCCGCATGTGAGTTATATCTTTTTCTGAAGTGTATGATTGCACCTTTCTCCTGCAAGCTTTTTATTTTTTCATGCGCTGTTCCCCAGTCATAAACAGACACAAAAACTTCATTCCCCTGTTGCAAAGCATGTATTGCTATGGCATGCCACAAGGCTTCACTGCCACCCCATGGTAGCCCACCCATTAAAGAAATAAATGCAATTTTCATGTGGTCAGTTTTCTAAAAAAGTAAGACTTTATCCTCCTTAAAAAAGATGACTGAGTGGAATGGTAATGTTTGGATAATAAAAAAGTATTATTATAGGAATAAGCATTTGATGGTTCAATTTCCGGTTTATTATTATTCGTTTCAGGATTTAAATGGATTAATCCAAAGCCTCCCCACATTTCTCCCTTTGTAGTTGCAGAAGGTGAGAAAATGCCTTGTACAAAGTCTATTTCAACTTTTTCAACTTGCTTATTAATGGTATAATCTACATCCAACATTCCCTTTCGGCAGCTTGGATTAAAACTATCATGCATTAATATTACCAAGGGTTTTGTGATTTTTAGCTTAAAAATATTTTCAATGTCTTTTTTTACACCTTCAGCGGAATGATCCCATCTATTAATATAAAATCCGGCTGCTCATTTTTATTATGTAAATCTTTTAGAAACAACGGCAAAGTAACTTTTGAATCACCT